>ENA-OQCN01000121-OQCN01000121.1-human-gut-metagenome-genome-assembly--contig:-NODE-121-length-37643-cov-2.243549_pt1 | contig 37643 bp, 44 predicted proteins | sample MGYA00242497_ERZ504576 | MGnify/ENA primary metagenome ERZ504576 (study PRJEB26092, sample SAMD00036296) | human gut metagenome | host: Homo sapiens | study: EMG produced TPA metagenomics assembly of...
CACGTATTTCTTTTTACCATTAACTTATCAATTTCATTTGTCACAATCGTTTTTTTGATTGTCCATTTTGGTTCAATCAAATCTTTCGCAATACCATCCCCTGTTAATCGTTCAATGATAACTTCTTGTGGTAATAATTCCAATTGATCGACTACAATATCGACATACTCTTCTAAAGTTAGAATATGAAATGGATGTTCTTTATATTCTTTTGCCATTTGTGTGCCCTCTATTAAATGCAGCATATGGATCTTAATCGCATCTATAGGATGTTTAGAAATCTGTTTAACCGTTTCTAACATGTCGGATTTTGTTTCATTTGGTAAACCATTAATAATATGTACACATGTTTTTATATTTGTCGATTTTAATTTATCTAACCAATCAAACACAATTTGTGTACTATGTTTACGATTACATCTTTCCATTGTCTTTTCATGTATACTTTGAAGGCCGAGTTCTAGCCAGACTTCTTTGTTTTGACTATTTAAATAGTCTATGATTTCAGCACTTAAACAATCGGCACGAGTCGCAATCGCAACTCCACAAATGTCTGGATTTTTAAAGAATGGATCATATACTTTTTTTAAGGTTTCAAGTGGGGCATATGTATTGGAATAGCTTTGAAAGTAGGCAAAGCCAATACAATCCGGCCACTTATTTTGCATGCGCTTTAAGCCTTCTTGATATTGTTTCTGCAACGAATCATCAAAACATAGAATACTATCGCCTGAACCCATACTGGAACAGAAAGTACATCCACCGCTTCCTTTTGTTCCATCGCGATTTGGACAGGTAAAACCTGCATTCAATGGAATCTTAGCCACTTTTTGATGGTATGTATTACGAAAATAGTAATTGATTGTTTGGTATCTTTTATTGTCATTTGAATAAGGATAAGGATTATTCATTGTATCACCCAAAGCATTGTAACATAAAAAGAAACTGCGTGTGCAGTTTCTTATAGTTCTCTACCAACTACTTTGGCAATGGCTTTACCTTTTTTAACAAGTTTGGCATAGCGTTTTAGGTTTTAAGCTTTGGGCTCCATCACTCCATGCATTTTCTGGATCATCATGCACTTCAATGATCAATCCATCTGCTCCAGCTGCAATAGCGGCTAAAGATAAAGATTCAATTAATTTATAATCTCCAGCTGCATGACTTGGATCAATGATAATAGGTAAGTGTGTTCTTTCTTTAATAATGGGTACAACACTTAAATCTAATGTATTACGTGTATAGGTTTCAAAAGTACGAATACCACGTTCACAGAAGATGACATTTGGATTTCCTTCGGACATAATATATTCTGCAGCCATGATCCATTCTTGAATCGTAGCACTCATACCTCGTTTTAATAAGATTGGTTTTTTTGTTTTTCCTACAGCTTTTAATAAGTCAAAGTTTTGCATATTACGAGCACCAATCTGAATGATATCTACATTTTCAACGAATTCATCCAAATGTTCTGCACTCATAAGTTCAGATACAATAGGAAGTTTTGTTTCTTGTCTAGCTTTTACCATGGCCATAATTCCAGCTGTTCCCATACCTTGGAAAGCGTATGGACTTGTTCTTGGTTTATAAGCGCCACCTCTTAACATATCGGCTCCTGCTTGTTTAACTTCTTTGGCAATACGACAGATTTGATCTTCTCCTTCAACAGAACATGGGCCTGCAATCATGGCGATTTTTTTACCACCAATTTGAATACCATTTACATCCACAATGGTATCTTCTGGATGGAACATACGATTGGCTAATTTATAAGGCTGGGCAACACGTTGTACGTTATACACAATGGGGTTTGCCATAACGCTTTTTTCATCGACGATACTTGTATCTCCAACTAAACCAAAGACATTGTAGTTATCGCCTTGGATCATTGTGACTTGAAGATCCATTCCTTCGAATTTGTGAATTAATTTGTCGACATCGTGTTTTGGTGCATTCTTCTTTAAAGTAATAATCATAGTAATATCCTTCTTTCCATTTGTGAGTAACAAAAAAGCATTAACCGTTCGAATTGTTAATGCTTAAAAGCCTAATAAAAATACCATTCTGTTTTGATTGGTTCTATTAGGGCTATCTAAAGTAAAAGTAAAAATATGTAGATTGAATGTTCATGTTAATCACCTGTGTATACTATAGCTTAATCCTTGAAAATGTGCAAGTTGTTTTCTGAAAATAGTTACATTTTACTTGTCAACCTCCTTGGCAAGTTGGTTATATTTTTGTCATTTCTTGTCGAAAAAGTGTAAAACAAAATAAAAGTGCTATAATCTAAGTAGCAATAGAAATCATATAGGAGGTACATAATATGAAAGTCAATATTGTAGGAAAAAACATCACAGTCACTGAAGGAATCTCAGATAAGATCCATAAAAAATTAGATGTTTTAACAAAGTACTTCATTATTAGTGAGGATGATGTAGCTAACGTTTTAGTTCGTACATATCCTACAAAACAAAAAATTGAAGTTACAATCCCAACGCGTTATGCGATTCTTCGTGCGGAGGTTGTAGACGATGATTTATATGCAGCTATCGATCTTGCTGTAGATAAATTGGAAGATCAAATTCGTAGAACAAAAACACGTTTAACACGTAAAAATAAAGAATCACTTGCCGAAGCTTTCTTAGATCATGAATTATTTAATGATGAAGAAGTAGATGATGATGAAGTTGTTCGTACTAAATCAATCGTTCCAAAAGAAATGAGCTTGGATGAAGCTATTATGAAGATGGAATTATTAGGACATGATTTCTTCATTTATACAGATGATGAAACAAACAAAATTGCCGTTTGCTACAAACGTCATGATGGTGGATACGGATTAATTGAAACTGAATAATATGTAAAAAAGGCATGTCAAATTGGCATGTCTTTTAATTGGAAATAAAAAAAAGAATATAAGTTTGAATAAGTTATTCTTTGTGCTATAATTATGTTCGTTAAGGAGGTTTTTCCCATGGGATTTATGGATAAAGTAAAAGACTTCGTTGCTCCAATCGAAGAAGAAGACGATTATCAAGAAGCACCACAAGCTGAAAAGGTAGAAGAAGTAGAACCTCAAAGTCGTTATGAGAGACCAAAAGCTCGTACGAACGCAACTTCTTTGAATTCGAATACAAAAATGGTATTGTTTGAACCAAGAAGCTTTGGAGAAGCTGAAGAAGTAGGACAACGTTTAAAAGAAGGTCGTGCTGTTGTAGTTAACTTACATAAGCTAGATCGTGACTATGCACAACGTACTATTGATTTTTTAACAGGTGTTGTTTATGCACTTGATGGTAAAATTCAGAAAATTGGTCAGAACGTAATTTTATGTTCTCCAGCTGAAATTGGTGTACAAGGAACTATTTCATTAGGAAGTCCTGATGACTTCGAAGATGAAGATTAATAATTACTTTTAATGAGCTCATTTATGGTAGGTCATGAGGTGTTTATTTCGCAGATGAAAGATCAAATTCGTATCTTTCAAAAACAAAATAGGCGGATCATGACCTATTTTTTATCGATTTCTGAACAAGCCATTCTTCAAAACATGGTCCCTAAAAATATATGTGTCTTTTTTGATGGTGGGTACGAGAATGCAGAAAGAAAGATCGCATGTTTTATACCGGAAGGCTATGAAGGTTTTAGTGATTGTGTCTGTCTTCATGCCACATACAATTCAAAATTCAAAATATTGACACATTCCGATTTATTAGGTTGTTTAATGCATTCGGGTATTGAAAGAAGTGTCATTGGAGATTTGATTGTACAAGAAGATGATCTGTATATATTTTGTAAGGAAAAGATTTCAAAATATATTATCGATAATTGTACGCAGATTGGTAAGTGTACAGTTCATTTTGAAGTGTGTTTGGATTATGAAATCATAAAAAATAATAAACAAGAAATACGTGTTATGTGCAGCAGTTTACGTTTAGATAGTGTAGTTGCGCAATTGTCACATTGTTCTAGAAGTGAAGCATTAAAAAAGATTCATGCAGGATTTGTGAAAGTTAATGATGTGGTACTTGAACAAAATTTACAATTGTGCAATAATGATTTCGTGTCAATCAGAAAAACGGGTCGATTCCAGTTTAAAGAGGTTGTTTCAACCACAAAAAAGGGAAGACTTGTTTTGAACTTTGATCAATATATCTAGCTAAGATAAAGACACGCCTATATTCGTTATGATTGTAGAGAGCAATGAAGTTTTTGGTGAAACATTGTATGAATAAGAATTTAGGTATCCCTTTTGAGCTGATCTTACGAAATCATAGTAGTTTGATCCGGTTGAACCGTTATCTCATGAAAGTGCATAGTGTAAACTATGAAGTAAGGTGGTACCGCGTGTTTATTACGTCCTTTTTAAGGGCGTTTTTTTATTTTGAAAAGGAGATAAAGTATTGGACTACAAAGAAACTCTTCATATGCCTAAAACGGCATTTGAAATGCGTGGAAATTTGACTAAAAAAGAGCCTGGTTTCCAAAAACGCTGGCAAGATGAAAAATTGTATGAAAAGATGTTAGAAAGAAGAGAAGGAGCAGAATCATTTGTATTACATGATGGTCCTCCTTATGCCAATGGGGATATCCACTTAGGACATGCCTTAAATAAAGTGTTAAAAGATGTAATTGTAAAATCTCACTTCATGGAAGGATACAAAACACCATATATTCCTGGTTGGGATACACATGGTTTACCAATTGAAACTGCGGTTACTAAATTGGGGTATGACCGTAAGAAAATGGGAATTGCTGAATTTAGAAAAATCTGTTATGACTATGCTTTAAAGCAAGTAGCTAATCAAAAAGCAGGATTCTTAAGCTTAGGATCAATTGGAGATTATGATCATCCTTATATCACTCTTCAAAAGGGTTTTGAAAAACACCAAATCGAAATCTTTGGAAAGATGGCTATGAAAGGTTTGATCTACAAAGGATTAAAACCAGTGTATTGGTCACCAAGTAGTGAATCCGCTTTAGCGGAGGCAGAAGTTGAATATAAAGATGTTAAGAGTCCAACAATTTATGTTAAATTTGCCGTTAAAGACGGAAAAGGTGTATTGGATACAGATTGCAACTTCGTCATTTGGACAACAACACCTTGGACTATTCCTGCAAACTTAGGAATCAGTGTGAACCCTGATTTTGATTATTCATTAGTCGATACAGAAAAGGGTAAATTGATTATGCTTTCAAGCATGGTTGAAGAATTGTGTGATAAGTTTGAAGTTGAAAAGCGCGATGTTTTAAAAACTTTCAAAGGTAAAGAATTCGAATATATTACTTGTACTCACCCATTGTATCCAGAAAGAGAAAGTCTATTGATGTGTGGTGATCACGTAACAGCTGATGCTGGTACTGGTTGTGTTCATACAGCACCTGGATTTGGTGTAGATGACTTTAATATTGGTATGAAATATGGTTTGCCAGTATATTGTAACGTAGATGCACAAGGATGCATGATGGATGATGTTGGCGAATGGCTTGCTGGTCAATATGTGGAAGATGCCAACAAAACAGTCACTCAAAAATTAGATGAATTGGGTGTATTATTAAAACTTCAATTCATCACGCACTCATACCCACATGACTGGCGTACTAAAAAACCAATTATTTTCCGTGCTACAACACAATGGTTTGCGTCAATTGATCAAATTCGTGATGAATTATTAGAACAAATTCACTCTGTATCTTGGGTACCTGCCTGGGGTGAACAACGTATGCACAATATGATTGCCGATCGTAATGACTGGTGTATTTCTCGTCAACGTGCTTGGGGTGTTCCAATTCCAATTATTTATGGAGAAGATGATACTCCAATCATGGATCAAGCCATCTTTGATCATGTTGCCAAATTAGTTGGTGAATATGGATCAACGTTTGGTTTGAAAGAGATGTTAAAGATTTATTACCAGAAGGATATACAAATGAACATTCACCAAATGGTATCTTCCGTAAAGAAACAGATACTATGGATGTTTGGTTTGACTCAGGATCAAGTCATACTGGAGCTATGATGGATCGTGGCCTAGGCTATCCTGCAGATTTATATTTTGAAGGTAGTGACCAATATCGTGGATGGTTCAACTCAAGTTTGATCGTAGGTACTGCCGTTCATGGTAAAGCTCCATATAAACAAGTATTATCACATGGTTTCGTTATGGATGAAAAGGGCGTTAAGATGTCTAAATCACAATGGAATGCCGTTGCACCTAGTGAAATCACTAAGAAATATGGTGCAGATATCTTACGTTTATGGGCTTGTAGTGTAGATTATCAAGCGGATGTTTCAATGGGTCAAAAAATCTTGAAACAAGTTAGTGAAAATTATCGTAAAGTACGTAATACATTACGTTTCTTAATGGCAAACTTAGATGATCAAAAATTTACTGCCAAAGATTGTGTAAACTTCAATGAATTAAGTGAATTGGATCAATATATTTTAACCGAATTAAAGGATGCTGTAGATTTCTGTAGAAAAGCTTATAATGAATATCGTTTCTCTGATGTTGTTACATATTTGACAAACTTAATGACGAATGAATTATCAGCTTACTACTTAGATTACACGAAGGATATTCTTTATATTGAAAAAGAAGATGCACCAGTCGTCGTCAAGTTCAAACTGTACTTTATAATGCCGTTGAAGTGATGACTAAATTGTGGGCTCCAATCTTGGCTCATACTTGTGAAGAAGTTAATGACTATATGCACTTTGATGAAGAAAGTATTCACTTAACTACATTTAAAGATCTTGAATTAGATTTTGATGTTGAAAAGATCAAAGCGGATATGGAAGAATTATTCAAAGTTCGTAAGGATGTCTTCAAAGCATTAGAAAATGCTCGTGCTCAAGGTTTAATCGGTAAATCACTAGAAGCACATGTTGTATTACATGTAAGTGATGCACAAAAAGAAATCATGGATCGTGTATTAGAAAATGCAGCACAATGGTTTATTGTATCTAAAGTAACATTCACAAGTGATGAATTAGAACAATTCGAAGTTTGTCAGGTTAAAGTAGAAAAGGCTACAGGTCATGTATGTCCTCGTTGCTGGAACTACACAGAATCTGAAAATGAAGATGGATTGTGTGATCGTTGTAATCACGTATTACATGACTAATATGTAAATGAAAAGAGTAACTCTAATCGACAAGAGTTACTCTGTTTTTAATTTTATCGGTTGTGATTATTTTATAATCTTTCGTTTCAAGATCTGCTTTAATATCTGTATCTTTATCTACGATCCATATCGCTTGTACATCATAATCAAGAGTCGATAGATATTTCTTTCCATCTTCTACACTCATGCAGAATAATGTTGTACTTAAGGCATCGGCTTTGCCTGAATCGTTTGTGATGACGGTTACACTTCGAACATAGTTTGCAGGATAACCGGTTTTAGGATCAGTAATATGGGAATACTTTTTATGTTTATATGTAAAATATCTTTGGTAATCTCCACTTGTAACTAAACAAGTGGCTTTTTTTGTTTCATATTGAACTAGAGCATCACTGGAATCTGGACTTTGAATACCAATCTTCCAATTGGATCCATCTTCTTTTTCACCAAGTAAGACAACGTTACCTCCGGCATTGATATAGCCATTTTTTAATCCGGCTTTATTTAATGCTTCTTTGGCAAGTTGAGCTGTATACCTTTGGCAATGGCACCTAGATCAATGGATAATTCAGAATCCAAATAGGATACTTCATTTTTATTAATTTGAATATTCTTTAGATCAATATGTTTTAAGGCTTCTTGAATCTTGTCATCACTTGGTGGAACTTGTGTATTTTCTCTAGCATCATGCCATAAATTTAATAGGGCTCCTTGACTGATGTCAAATTGTGAGTTTTCTGATTGCATCTTCATGGCTAGTTTTAAACAATCTATAAAGGTTTCATCCATTTGAATCGGATGATCATAAGCTTCATGATTCAAAGTATATAGGTTATTCATATTTTTATAGGCATGGTATTGGTCGAATCGTTTGTTGTTTTCTTTAAATGTCTTTCGTAAGATTTTTGTATATTTCGCAAAATCTGCTTGTGAACATGAGCAATTTAGAGTGATGGGCGTGTCAAAGCCAACATCTGTTAATGTAACATTGAGGTTTTCTGTTGTTTCATTGTCTTTGTTTTGAACGAAGAATATGACAGAGCTTATAAAAACTAGAAAACAAATCGATAGGACAAGCATGATAATATAGACTTATTTTTTTGCATAGAAGTATTATATGATGAATTGAGTTTAATGTAAATGTAAGTACTTACCTAAATTATGGGAATTGTCAAAAAATTCTTGAACTTGTGAAAAAAAAGGCCTATGATTAGAAAGTATAAATGGGAGGTAGGATTTATATGTCACTATTTTTAGGACCGATGAGACAGCATATCCCTGGTAAAAAAGAATTGACAGAAAAGTCTGAATTATTACATCTTATGCCTAAAAAGGAAGTTTATATTCCTTTAGTAGCAGGACGTACTTTAGATTTTGATATTCTTGTTCAAGAGGGAGATACTGTATCCGTTGGAACAAAACTGGCTGAAACAAAGTCAGGTTTTTATGTGCCAATTTATTCAAGTGTTTCTGGAACTTATAAAGGAATTGTTAAGCGTATGCACAATTCTTTGCGTCCACAAAATCACATGGTGATTGAATGCGATTTTAAGCAAACCAAAGTTCAATCATTCGCACCATTAGACTGGCAAAGTGCTACACGAGAAGAGTGTGTTGATTTTGTAAAAAACGCAGGTATTGTTGGTTTAGGTGGAGCTGGTTTTCCAACCTATGTAAAATATATGAAACCAGATGGAGTTGATTATGTATTGATCAATGCCGTAGAATGTGAGCCTTATATTACAGCCGATTACCGCTCTGTTATGGATGATGCCCAAGATTTAGTTACGGGTGCTAAAATCATGAAGAAGATGGCTGAAGCTAAAACGGTTTACATTTGTATCAAAGAATCTCACCCGGATTTAATTGAAAAAGTGAAATCTGCATTGACAGATGCGGCTGGTGTTGAGGTATATCCAGTTCCTGATGTTTACCCTATGGGTTGGGAACGTGTTTTAGTACGTGAAGTATTACATAAAGAATATGGTGGATTACCTGCTGAAGCTGGCGCCATCATTGGAAATGCTTCAAGTGCCATCGCCATTGCGAAAGCCTTTGAAAAAGGGGAAGCTATCACACAAAAGAATTTAACAGTGAGTGGTGAATGTGTAAAAGATCCTCACAATGTATGTGTACCAGTGGGTATGCCTGTAAGTGAGATTATTCAAGCTTGTGGTGGATATACACAAGATACAGTTCGCTTAATTTCTGGTGGACCTATGATGGGTAAAACCATTGTCAATGATATGTTTGTCGTTGATCGTGCTATGAATGCATTAACTGTACTTCCAGCTGCAAATGATGATGCAATCGCCTGTTTACGTTGTGGTAAATGTAGTGATCATTGTCCAAGTGGTTTACAGCCTGTAAGAATTACAGCTGCATTGAAGGCAAATGACGTGGACGAAATGTCAAAACGTGGTGTTATGAGTTGTATCGAATGTGGAATGTGTACTTATATTTGTCCTTCTCATATCGATGTAACTGAAAATGTTCGTAAGGCAAAACGTATTGTTATGCTTAAGAAAAAGTAGGGAGGATTCTAATGAAATTTACTTTTCATGTAAGTCCAAGCATTAAGAATAACTTGTCAACACAACGTATCATGAAAGAATTATCTTTAAGTTTATTAGTTGTGTTTGTAGCAGCCGTAATTTACTATGCATCTGCATGGGGTACTGATGCTGCTTTGCATTGTGTTCTTTTATTAGCTTGTTCTTTAATTACTACATTTGTTTGCGAATCCATCTTCGCAAAGATTATGAAGAAAGATATTAAAACTTTCTTAAAGAGCTCATTTGGATGGGTAACAGCTATCATTTTAACTTTGATGGTACCTGTTAACATGTCTTGTTATGCAGTTATTATTGCGACAGTATTCGCAATCGTACTTGCGAAATTATTATTTGGTGGTTTTGGACAAAATATCTTTAACCCTGCAGCTGTAGGTCGTGCTGTTATTTTACAGGCATTTACAGGTGTGAGTGTAGGACTTATTTCACAAGCAACACCAACTACAGTGATTGCGAGTGCTTATCATTGGCTACCAGCAAATGCTACTGTATTAGATTCATTTTTATCACAATATGGAGGATTTGCAGGTCTAGCTTTAGGAACATATCCTGGTTCTATTGGTGAAACATTCTCTATCTTAATTTTGATTATTGGTGTTGTGCTTGCGGTTCGTCAAATCATTGACTGGAGAGTTCCAGTTGTCTATTTAGGAACGATTTTTGTACTAACGGCTGTTGTAGCTTTGATTACAGGAATTGATTCATACAAGGGTATTCCAGCCTTTATTTGGTATCCATTATTACACTTGTTAACGGGTGGTGTTATTTTTGGTGCTGTATTTATGTTAACAGATCCAGTAACAAGTCCAACAAGTGCAAGTGGACGTGTCGTATTCGCAATGGGTGCAGCTATTATAACTACATTGATTCGTTTAAAAGCCAATCTTCCAGAAGGATGTTTATATTCCATCTTATTGATGAATATGTTTACTCCATGGATCGAGTCATGTTTCGATGGTAAACAATTAGAATTGGTTAAGAAATCTAGAATTGTTTGTGCTTGTTTAGCATTGATTGGTTTAGCTATTAGTTTCTATGCAGCTAGCTCTATTCAAAAGGTAGATACTATCCCTGAAACAGCGGCTGTTGTTGAAACTATGGAGGTAACTCTATGAACAAGATTGTACATTTAGGTTTATTCTTGGCTATTGTAAGTGCTGTTGCTGGTGGTGCCTTAGCCTTCGCAAATCAAATGACAGCTCCAGTTATTGCTGAAAATAACGAAAGACAAGAAAAAGAATCATTATTAGCTATGTATCCAGATGCAAATTCAAATGATTTTAAATTAGTGAATAAAACTTTGGATTCAAAAACCGTTCAAAAGGTTTATGAATATAAAAATGTTATATTTTTAATATGAAGTTAGTGGATATAAAGATGGAACTGTATTCTTAGTATCTATTGATAAAGATTCAAAGAAAATTGATAAATATAATGCCATTAGTAATGGAGATACAAAAGGTTTAGGATCTCAAGTAACCGAAGCTCCATTTAAGAAATCTTTAGAGGGAAAAGATGCAACTGGACAATTGGATACAATTTCTGGTGCAACTGTTTCTTCAGGACCTGTTGTCAGTGGTATTCATGAAGCGGCAAAACTTGTCGATCAATTAAAGTAAGGAGGTTATCTAGATGAATCGTTTTGAAACTTTAAAGCGGGTTTAATTAAAGATAACCCAGTATTCTCATTATTCTTAGGAATTTGTTCGACACTAGCCATTACTACAACTGTAAATAATGCGATTGGTATGGGTGTTAGTGTTATTATCGTTTTGATCATGTCAAACGTAATCATTTCGTGTGTTCGTAAAATTACGCCAGATGAAATCCGTATTCCAGTTTATATTGTGATTATCGCAACTTTGGTTAAGATCATTCAAATGTTGATTCAAGCTTATGCGCCAAGTTTAAATACAAGCTTAGGTGTATTTATTCCATTGATCGTAGTTAACTGTATCATCTTGGGTCGTGCGGAGCTTTCGCTAGTAAAAATGGAATTTTGGATTCAGCTCTTGATGGTTTAGGAATGGGTCTAGGATATACTTTGGCAGTACTTGCGATGTCATTTATTCGTGAATTAATTTCGACAGGTGGAATTAAAGTGGTAAACCCATTCAATGAAGCGCAAGTTTGGTTGAACTTACACATTATTCCTGAAAACTTCACAATTAGTATCTTTGGATCTAGTGTTGGAGCTTTCATTACATTTGCGGTTTTAGCAGCCGCTGTTGGTGCTTATAAACAACATGTAACAGCAAAGGAAGAAGCTGCAACAAAGGAGGAAAAGTAAGATGGGTGAATTAATGGCACTTTTAGTAACGAGTGTATTAGTAAATAACGTTATCTTAACTCAATTCTTAGGTATGTGTCCATTCATGGGTGTTTCTAAAAGAAAGCTCAGCGATTGGTATGGGTGTGGCCGTTGTCTTTGTTATCGTTGTTGCTGCATTGGTTACATATGCACTTTATTATTTAGTACTTGTACCTTTACAACTTGAATTTATGGATTTGATTACATTTATCTTAGTAATTGCCTCTTTAGTTCAGTTGACAGAAATGTTTATTAAAAAGACAAGTCCTGCTCTTTATAAATCTTTAGGTGTTTATTTACCTTTGATTACAACAAACTGTGTTGTATTAAATGTATGTTTAGTAAATATCTCTAATAGTTATAATTTTGCACAAATGTTAGTATACTCAATTGGGACTCCATTAGGATTTGCCCTTGTATTATTCATTTTCTCAACAATTCGTGAAAGATTAGAGCAAAGTGAAGTTCCAAATGCCTTTGTTGGTAATCCAATCGCCTTGATTGTAGCTGCTATCATGGCTATGGCATTCTCTTGCTTTACAGGAATTGTATAATGAGATATTTATTGGCAATATTGTTTTTTGGCGCATTAGTCGCTATCTATATTGTTTTGTATTTAATGAATAAAAAAAACACCCAAACCAGAGGGGTGTGAAGATTTAAAAGCGGATTGTGATGGATGCAAAGATTTTGCGTGCACTAACAATCAGCTCACAATCAAGTGAAGGGAGAATAAATATGGTAATCGTAGCCGTAATTATGATGCTTGTACTTGGTGCAGTGCTTGGCTTAGGTCTAGGTGTTGCCGACAAATATTTAAAAGTAGAAGCAGATGTACGTGTTGAAAAAGTAACATCATTACTACCTGGTTATAACTGTGGTGGTTGTGGATTCCCTGGATGTAGCGGTATGGCTGAAGCCTTGGTTTCAGGTGATATGGATCATATTGCTTGTAAACCTTGTAAAGCGGATAAGCGTGAGGAAATCATTGATTACTTGAAAAACACACCAGGACCGGATGGTTCAACTATCGAAGTAAAAGGATAAAAGAAAGAGATGGAATTTTCCATCTCTTTTACTTTACTTGATGATTTTTAATGATTTCTAATAAATAAGTTTCATCTGGATCTATATAGATTGTTTTATTGGATTTCATGGTCACAAAACCAATTTTAGAGCCAGGTACTTTCTTGATTTGCGAAATCAAACAATAGTCAACAGGTACAGAACTTGAATCTTTACCTTTGGAGTAGTAGGCTGCTAACATTGCACATAGTCGAATTTGTGTTTCTGTAAAGTCAGCACTCTTTAATAGAACGTGAGATCCATGATAGTCTTTTACATGAAACCATAAATCATTTTTTCTTGAGACTTGATGTGTTACATAATTATTTTGAATGTTGTTTTTACCGACATAGATTTCACAATCATCAAAAACAAGATGAAGAACGTTGGGTTTATTGTTCTTCTTTTTTCTTTTTATTTTCTTTTTTAGGCATTAAAACATTGTTGTTTGATCAATTCCTCACGGATTTCTCCGGCATCATATACGCTACAATGCTGTAATTGCTCTTCAAGTTGTGTATAGTATTCAATATCTTCTTTACATTGGTTGATTTGTTCTTCTAAGATCACTAAACTTCGTTTCATCTTATGATATTTTTGATAGTATTTATTCGCATTTGTTTTTAGATCATAACGCATATCAATTGGAATTGTTACATCTTCATTGGTTTCAAAGGAAGGTAAGATGATTGTCTTTTCTTTTTTGATTTGGTACATGTACGCAAAAATCAAATCACCATATTCTTGATATTTATGATAGTCTTTACCATCTTCTAAGGCTTGTTCAAGCTTTGGAAGTTTTTTTATTTGTTTATTTTTTTCTTTATTAACAGTACGAATTATATCACCATATTGTTCTTTAATACGTTTCTTTTGTTCATCTTCTTCATATAAATGATTTAAGCCTTCCATGATTGTATATGTTTTAGCTTGTTCATTTAAATGTTTTAATTCAATGCAATGAAAATCTTTTTTTATAGATGTATAAAGTATTTGAATTCACCACTTCATTTAATATTTCGATATATTTTTCGTTATTGTTCATACGATACAAAAATTCATTTGAAAGCAATGGAGAAAAGCCATAGATTTGCTTGACTAGAGTTTGGTCTAGATCAAGATCTTGAATCTCAAATGGATTTTTCTTTTCTGGTTGGGTAGGAGCTACATATTTTGCGCCAGGATGAATGAATCGTTTTGCATTTTCATATACAGGAATACGCTTTAATGCATCTACAATTACACCCTCTTTGACTAAAATAAGATTGGCATATTTACCCATGAGTTCGATATTTAAATCGTATTTTACTAAATCTTGAAATTCATTACGACAAGATAAATGTAAACATAAAATACGATCATAGCCAACTTGTTCAAAGAATTCGACAATGGCTTGGGAACATAACTTCTTAATACCATCACAAAGTTGGATGGTTCGGGTTGAATGCCTGGAATAAAGTTTGCGATATATACACGATTTGTATTGGAATGTACGTTGATGACAAGTTTTTGATTTCCATCATTACGCGTGTGAAGATGGATCAAGATTTCTTCATCGCTGATATTTTGTATTTTACCAATTTTACATGGGGTATATGCGTTTAATTTTTCTTGAATATTGTATAAAAATAATCCGTCGATTGCCATAAAAACCTCCTTGGTCTGATAAAAATTATAACATAGTTAAATAAAATTTGACACACATGGTTTGGACTTGTAAAATGGATGGAAAAGAGGGAGAGCAAGATTCACATGGAAAGAGGTCTATTAATTATTTTGAGTGGTCCTAGTGGTGTAGGTAAAGGGACAATTCGTAAATATTTTGAAAAAGATGAACGTCTAAATTTAGCTTATTCAACTTCAATGACTACACGTAAACCGCGTGCTGGAGAGGTCGATGGAAAAGATTATTTTTTCTCAACACGAGAAGACTTTGAGAAAGCCATTCAAGAAGGTGGTCTTTTGGAGTGGGCCGAGTTTGTTGGAAATTACTATGGAACACCTTTAAAAGAAGTTAATCGTTTGCGTGATGAAGGAAAGAATGTTTTATTAGAAATTGAAGTGCAAGGTGCTATTCAGGTACAGGAAAAATGTCCGGATGCCGTTTCAATCTTTATTATTCCACCTTCAATGGAGGAATTAGAAAGACGTATTCGTGGTCGTAGTACAGAACCGGAAGAAATCATTCAGCAAAGACTTGCGAAAGCTAGCAATGAAATGAAGATGGTATCTCAATATAAATATATTGTCTGTAATGATGATCCAAAACTTGCGGCTGAATTGATTAAGACGATTATTCTTCGCCATGTTGAGCTTGAAGAAAAACAAAATAGTTGCAAAATAAAAGTCAATTTTGTGCTATAAAATTATGTGTATAGAAAATTAAAAGGAGTGGGGGAACCACTCCTTATGTTTTGCTACTAAGGAGAAATGTATGGACAATCTTAAAGAATGGATTGAAGAAGTTCTTAATGAAAATGGATGTCATTTATATGATCTTGAATGGATCACAAATCAGGACACACCATTATTAAGAGTTTCGGTTGAAAAAGAAGACGGTACAATGGATTTGGATACTTGTGCATCTTGCTCAGATGTAATTGGACAAATGCTTGACGAAAAAGACTGGTATTCTCATGAATACATGCTTGAAGTTTGTTCGCCAGGAGCAGAAAGAGAATTAAGAACGGATGAAGAAGTTCAAAGAGCTGTTGGCAAATATGTATTTGTGAAGATGAAAGATCCAAAACAAGGTTTAGATCAAGTTATTGGTGATCTTGTTGAAGCAACAAAGAACGATGTGACAATTTCATATCGTGATAAGACAAGAACAAAAAAAATCACTATTGAAAAGAGTAACATTCAGCTGATTATGACAGCTGTAAAGGTATAGGAGAATAAAGATGAAACCAAAAATTAAAGTTGAAGATTTAGCAAAGGCTCTACAGGGTATTGAATCGGATCGTCAATTGTCTAAGGATATTGTTGAAGATGCTTTAAAAGAAGCTTTAACAAGGCTTACCGCAGACACATCGATATTCCTGAAGTTCAAGTGCGTGTAGATATCGTGGATGGAACTATTCATATCTATCATGAGCGTGTGGTTGTTGAAGAAGTTGAAGATGATGAATTAGAAGTTCAATTGGATGAAATTCAAAATGAAAATCCAAATATCAAAATTGGAGATATTGTGGATGAAGAAGTCGATTTTAAGGATTTTGATCGTGCGGCTGTAGTACTGGCGAAAAATGTAATGAAGCAAAAGATTCGTGAAGCTGAAAAAGCTCAAGTTTATGAAGAGTATTGTGATAAAGTCGATGAAATGGTTTTAGGAACTATTGAAACAGTTGAAGAAAAATTTGTGATTGTAAACATTGGTAAAACACTTGCGGTTATGAAAAAGTCAGCTCAAATTCCTACAGAACACTATAAAGAAGGCGACAACATTTTAGTTGTGATTACAGAAGTGAACAAAGAGACAAAGGGTGCGCAAGTCTTAGTATCTCGTGCAACTCCGGTATTTGTTCGTCGTTTGTTCGAACGTGAAGTTCCTGAAATCTATAATGGAATTATTGAAATTAAAGCGATCGCTCGTGAAGCGGGTGAAAGATGTAAGATTGCGGTTTATTCTCACAATGAAAACATCGATCCAATTGGGGCTTGTATTGGTCCTAGAGGAAGTCGTGTACAAACAATCATTGAAGAATTAAATGGTGAAAAAATTGATATTTTTGAATGGTCTGACAACATTAGTGAATTGATAGCCAATGCATTAAGTCCAAGTACAGGTGTCGCGGTTATTCCTAATGAGACTGTAAAAGATGGATTGATCGTTGTTGTTCCTGATAACCAATTATCTTTAGCTATTGGTAAGCGTGGTAAAAATGCGCGTTTAGCTGTTAAACTTACAAATCACAAGATTGATATCAAATCCGAAAGTGAAATGCAGGAATTAGGCATTGACTACATGGCAATTTCTAAGAAAATGCAAGAAGAATATGAAGAAAAGAAAGCAAAAGAACGTGCTTATAAACAACAACAAAAGATTGATGAATTAAAATCAAATGAAGCTGAGATTGAAAATATCGATGTAGCTGATTTTACTTATGAAGATGAAGAAGTGGATGCAGTTGAAGAACATGCACAAGATACTTTATTTGAAAAGGAAAATACAGTTGAAGAAAAAGAAGTCGATGAAATGGAAGAATTGGCTCGTATTGCCAAACAAAATCGTAAAGAAAAAACGGCTGCAGATGTAAAGGAATATACTTCTAAATTTGAATCTATGGCCGATGCTTCAAACAAACAAGAGGATGTTGTTTCTAAACCTAAAAAAGAAAAGGTTGAAGAAGAAAAGAAAGTCGTTGAAGTTAAGAAATTCAACTATGATGATATGAAACCAATCTATTCTGAAGAAGAGTTAGCTGAAATCGAAGAACAGGAATATGAAGATGAAACAACTGGGACGATGATGTTGACTATGAAGAATATGATGAATATTATGATGACTAGGAGTTGGTTTCATGCGTAAGATTCCAATGCGAAAATGTGTCGTAACACAAGAGCGTTTTCCTAAAAAGGATTTGATTCGTGTGGTACGTACACCTGAAAAAACAGTTGAGATCGATTTGACAGGTAAAAAGAATGGGCATGGTGCTTATATTTCAAAAAGTTTAGATACTTTAGCTCTTGCCAAAAAGAATAAGGCTTTACAAAGAGCTTTAGAAATTGAAATTCCTGAAGAAGTATATCAGGAATTAGAATCCATTATTACCAATGAATAAAGTTACAAATTTGATACAACTAGCATATCGTGCTGGTAAAGTAGCAAAAGGTGATTCTTTACTTGTTAGTATTCAAAAATCTCAAGCAAAACTAGTACTTGTATCTTCTTTATGCGGGCAAAACCGTATGAAGAAGATTCAGGATAAATGCACATATTATAATGTGCCATATAGAGTAGTAGAACCATCTATATTAGATGATGTTTCTTATAAAAAGATGAGTGCTATTGTCGATTGTAGATAGTGGCTTTGCCAAAGCGATTATCGAAAAGATGAAAGGTTAGGTGATTCGATGGCTTATAACAACAAAAATAAAAAGAAACCAAATCGAAAAGGGCATAAGAGTTCGCATCAGTCTAATGCACCTAAGAAAGAAGAAGCAGTAAAGGAAATCACATATAGTGATGCGATTACTGTAGGTCAGTTAGCACAATTGCTTCATAAAAATAGTTCTGAAATCATTAAATTCTTATTTATGATGGGAAATATGTCAACAATCAATACCGTATTATCGGATGAGGATATTGAATTGATCTGTATGAATTTCAATGTAGAAGTACATAAGGAAATTGTTGTTGACGAAGATGATATTGAAGAACAACTTCAAAATGTAGAAGAAGATGAATCTAAATTAGTACCTCGTCCTCCTGTTGTCACAATCATGGGTCACGTTGACCATGGTAAAACAACATTATTGGATACAATTCGTAAAGCGAATGTTACTGAAAATGAATTTGGTGGTATCACACAGCACATTGGTGCTTACCAGGTATCCTTAAAGGGAAGAAAAGTAACATTCTTAGATACACCAGGTCACGAAGCATTTACTGCTATGCGTGCTCGTGGTGCTGAAGTTACAGATATTGTTATTATCGTTGTTGCGGCAGATGATGGTGTGATGCCTCAGACAAAAGAAGCAGTTGACCATGCGAAAGCTGCAGGTGTTCCAATTGTAGTTGCGGTAAATAAAATTGATAAGCCAGGTGCAAATCCAGATCGTATCATGTCTGAAATGAGTGAGCTTGGAATTATGCCTGAAGAATGGGGTGGAGATACAATCTTTACTCAAGTATCTGCTAAAAAGGGAACGGGTGTTCCAGAATTATTGGAAACAATGTTGTTAGTGGCCGATATGCAAGAATTAAAGGCGAATCCAGATACAAATGCTTCTGGTACAGTAATTGAAGCCAAGTTAGATAAAGGTCGTGGACCAGTAGCTACATTGCTTGTACAACGTGGTACATTACATACAGGAGATAGTGTTGTAGTTGGTACTTCTTATGGTCGTGTTCGAAAAATGACAAACGATCGTGGTATGGAAATCAAACATGCTGAACCAAGCTGTCCAGTAGAAATCATTGGTTTAAATGAAGTTCCTAGAGCTGGTGATGTATTCATGTCTTATGATAGCTATAAGAAAGCTGCTGAAATTGCGGGTCATCGTTTAGATAAACAAATTGAAAAAGAACGTAATTCAACTAGTGCTATGTCTTTGGAAGATTTGGCTAAGAAAATTGATGAAGGTGATGTTCAAGAAATCAATGTCTTGATCAAAGCCGATGTTCAAGGTTCTGCCGAAGCTTTAAAGGCAAGTATGGAAAAGCTAGAAGTGGATGGAAATGTTCGTATCAATGTCATCCGTTCCACTGTAGGTACTATTACTGAATCAGATATCTTATTGGCAAGTGCTTCAAATGCGATTATTTATGGATTTAACATTCGTCCAAGTGCAGCTATTCGTAAAAAAGCGGAAGAAGAAGGTGTTGAAATTCGTTTACACAACATCATCTATAAGGCTTTAGAAGAATTACAAGCTGCAATGAAAGGTATGCTTGCACCAGTATATGAAGAAGTTGTCATTGGTCAGGCGGATGTTCGTCAGATTTATAAGGTAAGTAAGGTGGGTACGATTGCCGGATGTATGGTTACAGATGGTAAGATGAAGCGTGATTGTAAAGTACGTTTGATTCGTGAAGGTATTGTTGTTTATACTGGTAAACTTGGATCATTACGTCGTTTTGAAAATGATGTTAAAGAAGTTATAAATGGTTACGAATGTGGTATGACAATTGAAAACTTTAACGATATTAAAGTAGGAGATATTATAGAAGGCTTCGAAGATCAGGAAGTGGAAGAATAGTATGTCATTAAAAACAGAACGTATGGAGATGACAATTCAAAGAGAGATTTCACGTATTCTTCAATTTGAATTGAAAAATCCAAATTTAGGTTTTTGTACGATAACGGATGTACGATGTACAAATGATTTATCGCAAGCTAAAGTTTATGTTACATTCCTTGGAAAACAAGGGCGTAATGATGCGGGTATGCGTGTGTTAAATCAGTCAAAGGGTTTCATTCGTTCTCAAGTAGCAAAAAAAATTAAGATTCGTAAAATGCCAGAATTGATTTTTGTACAAGATACAAGTCTTGAACAGGGAAATAAGATTGAAAACATTTTAAAGGAAATCGAAAAATAGAGAAGACTTAGTGGTCTTCTCTATTTTTGTTTGTCGATAGTATTAAGGAACAGAGTCCTAATGGTAGATAAGTAAAATTCTTTGTTAAGAAGTATGTGAATATAAAACATATCCCTGCGAAAATAAATAATATTCGATTTAGATTTGATTTCATAGTTATAGTAACTCCTTTAAATTGATTATAACAAAAAATTGTTGAATTGTAAAAAGTAAGAAAAAAAGAAGAGATTCAGTTTTGTCTGAATCTCTTTTTAGAAGTAGTTTAGTTAGTTATTATATATAAATTAGTCACGTTCTACGATAGTAGCACAACCCATACCACCACCGATGCAAAGTGTAGCTAAACCTTTCTTAGCATCACGTTTTTGCATTTCGTGAAGTAATGTAACTAGGATACGGCATCCACTAGCTCCAACAGGGTGTCCTAATGCAACGGCTCCACCGTTAACGTTAACTTTGCTCATATCGAATCCTAATTCTTTAGCAACAGCTACAGATTGTGCAGCGAATGCTTCGTTTGCTTCGATTAAGTCCATATCATCAACTGTTAATCCAGTTCTTTCCATAACTTTACGAGTAGCAGCCACTGGTCCAATACCCATAATTTCTGGTTCAACACCAGCTAATGCACCTTGTACCCAAGTAGCCATTGGTGTAACACCTAATTCTTTTGCTTTTTCTTCGCTCATAACAACGATTGCAGCAGCACCATCATTGATTCCTGAAGCATTACCAGCAGTAACCATTCCGCCTTCTTTACCAGAGCAGCAACGTAATTTTGCTAATGTTTCAGCTGTTGTTCCTGGACGAGGTCCTTCATCTACTTTGAATTCAACGATTTCTTTTTTAACTTTAACTGGAACAGGAACGATTTCATCATCGAATTTGTGTTCAGCCATAGCTTTTTCCGCTTTTTGTTGAGAGTTAGCTGAGAATTCATCTAATTCTTCACGAGTTAAGTGCCAACGATCACAGATGTTTTCTGCAGTAATCATCATGTGATAGTGGTTGAATGCATCAGTTAATGCATCGTTTACCATTGTATCAACGATAGTAGCGTTGTTCATACGGTAACCAAAACGTGCTTTAGTCATAGCATATGGTGCCATTGACATGTTTTCCATACCACCAGCAACAACGATGTCAGCTTGACCAGCCATGATCATTGCAGCAGCTTGGTTAACACAGTTTAAACCAGATCCACAAACAACGTTTAATGTTACGGCAGGAACTTCAATAGGTAGACCAGCTTTGATACTAGCTTGACGAGCAACGTTTTGTCCTTGAGCAGCTTGGATAACGCATCCCATTAATACTTCGTCAACTTGTTCAGGTTTAACACCTGCACGGTTCAATGCTTCTTTAATTACGATAGAACCTAAATCAGCAGCTGGAGTGTTACTTAAAGCTCCACCCATTTTACCAATAGCAGTACGACATGCACCTGCTAAAACTACTTTTTTTGTCATATTAATATTCCTCCATGTAAGACTATTAGTCATTTACCTTTTAAACTTTATCATAGTGAATGATGAAAATCAATCACAAATTAAAAAATTCACAAGTGAATTTAAAGAAATAAGGAGAACATGTCTCCTTATTGATTAATCGCACATTTTTACGATAACAGCGGCACCTTGTCCTCCACCAATACATAGGGAAGCAAGACCGATTTTTGATTTACGTTTTTGCATTTCATATAACAATGAAACTAAGATACGGTTTCCACTAGCACCTACTGGGTGGCCTAAAGCAATAGCTCCACCATTTACGTTTGTCTTAGCTAAGAATGCTTCACGGTCCATACCTGTAGCTTCTTCTAATTCGTGGATAACACCTAATGATTGAGCAGCAAATGCTTCGTTCAATTCAACTAAGTCAAGATCTTCAATCTTTAGATCTGCATATTTTAATGCGTTTAAGATAGCTGGTGTTGGACCAAGTCCCATAACTCGTGGGTCAACTCCACCTTGTCCAAATCCGATAACTTCAGCAATTGGAGTTAAGTTATATTTCTTAACTGCATCTTCACTAGCAACGATAGTAAATGAAGCACCATCATTGATACCAGAAGCATTACCTGCAGTTACAGTTCCATCTGCATTGAAGGCTGGACGTAATTTAGCTAATTTTTCTAAGCTTGTCTTACGAGGGTGTTCGTCTGTATCGAATACAACTTCACCTTTACGAGTCTTATAAGTAATAGGAACGATTTCATCTTTGAATTTACCTGCAGCAATAGCCGCTAAAGCTTTCTCTTGAGAAGCAAATGCGAATTCATCTTGTGCCTCACGAGAAATGTTATATTTTTTAGCGATGTTGTCTGCTGTACATCCCATGTGAATTCCATACATTGCATCTGTTAAACCATCGTGTAACATAGCATCTACTAATTTTTGATCTCCCATCTTAGTTCCTGTACGGTTTTGTAGCTCAACATAAATGGAGCACGAGTCATTGATTCAACGCCACCAGCAACATATAAGTCACCAAAGTTTGCTTGAATACGAAGTGTAGCTTCCATAACGGCTTTTAAACCTGAACCACATAACATATTGATTGATTGTGCACATACTTCAACAGGAATTCCTGCATCAAAAGCAACGTGACGAGCAATGTTTTGTCCTAAACCGGCAGCAATTACGTTACCGATAATAACTTCGTCTAAGTTAGCTGGATCAATATTTGCTTGTTTAATCGTTTCTTTTAAAACAGTTGCTCCAACAGTAGCTAAATCTACATCAGTTAAACTTCCTAAAAAAGTACCAATTGCACTACGTTTAGCAGCAACAATATAAGCTTTTCTCATTTGTATACCTACTTCTATCTAAATCGAGATTCACTTTTTACATGCTTAGTCTAGTCCTTAAAATAGGGGATGTCAATAACTTGTTTAATTTTTCACATGTTAATAATACATAACATATATTAATAAGATGGGGCATTTAATACAATTTGTTAAAATATTAACAAAATCATTGACGAGGTTCAAAAAAGTATGTAGAATATGACTGTGTGAAAAGTTTAACATACTTTCTCATGCTATCGATGTCCTAATTCGAATAGTTCAAGAAACTGGAAAGGAGAACTTCATTTATGGATTTCAATTTAACAGAACAACAATTAATGATGCAAAAGTTGTTCAGAGAAGTTGCGCAAAACGAAGTAAAAAAAAACGCAGCGGATGTTGACGAAAACGAAAGATTCCCTAAGGAATCTGTAGAAGTGATGCGTCAAGCAAAAATGCTTGGTATTCCTTATTCACGTGAATACGGAGGAGCTGGCGCAGATTATTTATGCTATATTTTAGCAATCGAAGAATTGTCTAAAACATGTGCAACAAGTGGTGTAGTTTTATCAGCTCACACTTCATTAGGTACTTGGCCAATTGCTCAATTTGGTACTGAAGAACAAAAACAAAGATTCTTAACAGATTTATGTACAGGTAAGAAATTGGCTGCATTTGGTTTAACGGAACCAAACGCTGGTACAGATGCGGCTGGACAACAAACTACAGCTGTATTAGATGGTGACGAATATGTTATCAATGGTACAAAAATCTTCATTACAAATGCTGGAGAAGCCGATGTATATGTAATTTTTGCCATGACAGACAAAACAAAAGGAACTCGTGGAATTTCTGCTTTCATTCTTGAAAAAGGAACTCCAGGATTCACATTCGGTCTTCACGAAAAGAAATTAGGTATTCGTGGATCTGCTACATGTGAATTAATTTTCAATAATGTACGTATTCCAAAAGAAAACTTATTAGGAAAAGAAGGTATGGGATTCAAGATTGCCATGCAGACACTTGATGGTGGACGTATTGGTATCGCTGCTCAAGCATTAGGAATTGCTCAAGGTGCAATCGATGAAGCCGTTGCTTACGTAAAACAACGTAAACAATTTGGTCGTCCAATTGCTAAATTCCAAAACACTCAATTCCAATTAGCTGATATGCAAACTAAAACAGATGCAGCTCGTTGGTTAGTATATTCTGCAGCTACTGCTAAACAAGAAGGTCGTCCTTATACTCAATTAGCAGCTGAAGCAAAATTATTTGCTGCTGAAACAGCTATGGAAATTACAACAAAAGCTATCCAATTATTAGGTGGATACGGATATACTCGTGATTTACCAGTAGAAAGAATGTTTAGAGATGCTAAGATCACTGAAATCTACGAAGGTACTTCAGAAGTACAACGTATGGTCATCTCTGGCGCTATGTTGAAGTAAGAAAGGAATTGGTGTTGAAAAATGAAAATTGTTGTTTTAGAAAAACAAGTTCCGGATTCAACCGAAATTACAGTTGATAAAAAAACTGGTGCGTTAATTCGTGACGGAGTTCCTGCAATCACAAACCCAGATGATTTAGCTGGTTTGGAAGCTGCATTGGAATTAAAAGACAAAAACCCTGACACTGAAGTTGTTGTAATGACAATGGGATTACCTAAAGCTGCTGAAATGTTAAAAGAAGGTGTAGCTATGGGTGCTGACAAAGGTGTTTTATTAACAGACCGTGTATTAGGTGGATCTGATACATGTGCTACAAGTATCGCTTTAGCGGCTGCTTTGAAAAAAGTAGGATTTGACTTAGTTATCGCTGGTCGTCAAGCTATCGATGGTGATACTGCTCAGGTAGGACCTCAAACTGCAGAACGTTTGGATATTCCTCAAGTTACTTATGTAGATGAAATCTTAGAAGTAAAAGAAGATTCTATCACTGTTAAACGTTCATTAGAAGATGTTGAACAAATCGTAACAGCTAAGTTACCATGTGTTATCACAACATTATCAGGAATGAACAAACCTCGTTACATGCAATGTGACAACATCGTTGACTTATGTAAAGAAGACAAGATTGAAGTTTTAACAAATGCTGAATTAGGAATCGATCCTGAAACAGTTGGTTTCAAAGGTTCTCCTACATCCGTTAAAACTACTTTCACAAAAGATGTTACTGACAAAACAGAAGTATTCACATTGTCTGAGCAGGAAACTGCAGATATGATTGCTAAGACTTTGAAAGAAAAGCAAATCATTACAAAGTAGGGAGGATGAAGTAGAATGGCTCGATTTGAAGAATATAAAGATATCTTCGTTTTCGTTGAACAAGAAAACGGAAACATTGCAGAAGTAAGTTATGAACTTATTTCAGAAGCAAGAAAACTAGTTGCTTCTATCCCTGAATTTGGATACAAAGTAGTTGGTGTATTGCTTGGAGAAAATGTAAAAGAAAAAGCTCAAGAAGTTATTAGTCATGGAGCTGACAAAGTAATCGTTGTTGATGATGCTTTATTAAAAGACTATTCAACTCAATTCTATGCTGATGCTTTAACACAAGTTGTTTTAGCTCACAAACCAGACTCAATGTTAACTGGTGCAACTCCATTAGGACGTGACTTAGCACCACGTGTAGCTGCTCGTTTAAATGTTGGTTTAACTGCAGATGCTACAAAAATTGAAGTTGACTTAGAATATGCTAAAGAAACTGGTGAATCATTATTAGACGTAACTCGTCCAACATTCGGTGGTAACTTATTTGGTACAATCGTATGTAAAGACACTCGTCCACAAATGGCTACAATCAGACCAAAAGTATTCGAATTGGCTCCAACAGATACAACTCGTACTGGTGAAGTTGAAGAATTTACTCCATCATGGACAACTACAGATCCTCAAGTATTTGTAGAAAAAGTAATCGAAAAAGTAAAAGCTGATGTAGATATCACAAAAGCTAATATTTTAGTAGGTGCTGGTCGTGGTGCTGAAAATTGCTTAGATGTACTTCAAAAAGTAGCTGACGAATTAGGTGGTGTAGTTTGCTGTACACGTGCTGTTGTTGAAGATGGATTCTTAGACAAAGATCGTCAAGTAGGTCAAACAGGTAAGACTGTACGTCCTTCATTATATATCGCTTGTGGTATTTCTGGAGCTGTACAACACTGTGCTGGTATGGATAAATCAGATTTAATCATCTCTATCAACCGTGATCCTCAAGCAGAAATCTTCAATATTTCTAACATGGGATTCGTTGGAGATTGTGCAACTGTATTACCTTTATTAGTTGAATCAATTAAAGCTGCAAAAGCTGAATAATAAAAAGGAGCATATTTAAAATGAAAAATGTAGGTGTTATTGGTGCTGGAACAATGGGGCAAGGTATTGCCAATGCATTTGCTACAGCTGGATATAATGTAACTGTATGTGATATTAAAATCGAATGGGCACAAAATGGAATCAACAAAATTGGTGCGAAATTAGATAAATTAGTATCTCGTGAAAAAATTACTGCTGAAAAAGCAGAAGGTATCAAAGCTAACTTAACTGCTGGTGAATACAAAGATTTAGCTGATTGTGATTTAATCGTTGAAGCTGTTCTTGAAAAAATGGAAATCAAAAAAGACTTATTCAAGACTTTAGATGAAATCTGTAAAGAAGACTGCATTTTCGGAACAAACACTTCAAGTTTAAGTGTTACTGAAATTGCTAACGGAATCAAACATAACGTTATCGGTATGCACTTCTTCAACCCAGCTGATCGTATGAAATTAGTTGAAGTTATCTCTGGTGAAAATACTCCAGTTGAAACAAAAGAAGCTATCATCGAATGCTCTAAATCATTAGGAAAAACTCCAGTAGAAGTTGCTGAAGGACCTGGATTCGTAGTTAACCGTATCTTGATTCCAATGATCAATGAAGCTTGCTTCATTTACCAAGAAGGATTGGCAAGTGTTGAAGATATCGATACAGCTATGAAACTTGGAGCTAACCACCCAATGGGACCATTGGCTTTGGGTGACTTAATTGGATTGGATATTGTTTTAGATGTAATGGAAGTATTATATACTGAAACAGGAGATCCTAAATATCGTCCATGTACATTATTAAAGAAAATGGTTCGTGCTGGAAAATTAGGTCAAAAAACTAAACAAGGATTCTACAGCTACAACTAGTGAAATAACTAAAGTGAAACACTCGTTGTTTCACTTTTTATTTAAATATTAGAGGAGAAAAATCATGGAAAACGTATTATTAGAAAAACAAGGTCACGTTTCAATTATCACAATCAATCGTGAAAAAGCATTAAATGCATTATCAACAGCTGTTTTAAATGATTTAGAAGAAGCTGTTAACACCGTTTCAGCTGATAAAGAAACATATTGTGTAGTTATCACAGGTGCTGGAAGCAAATCTTTCGTTGCTGGTGCAGATATTGCTGAAATGAAAGATAAAACGGTTGAAGAAGCGGCTGAATATGGAGCTTATGGAAATAAGATCTTCCGTCAAATTGAAACTTTACACTGTCCAGTAATTGCAGCCGTAAATGGTTTTGCATTAGGTGGAGGATGCGAATTAAGTATGGCTTGCGACATTCGTATCGCTAGTGAAAATGCTATTTTTGGACAACCAGAAGTAGGTTTAGGAATCACTCCAGGTTTTGGTGGAACTCAACGTTTAGCTCGTTTAGTACCTGCTGGAATCGCTAAAGAATGATCTTTACAGCTCGTAACATCAAAGCAGACAAAGCATTGGCTATCGGATTAGTAAATGCTGTTGTTCCTCAAGAAGAATTAATGGCTACTGCATTAAAAATGGCTAATGGAATCTGCAAAAACGCTCCAATCGCGGTTGCACAATCTAAAAAAGCTATCAATGCTGGACTTCAAACAGATATGGATTCAGCTATCGCTATCGAAGTAAAAGATTTCTCTGATTGCTTTGCTACTGAAGACCAAACATATGGTATGGAATGCTTCGTAAACAAAGTAAAAGAAAAAGAATTTAAAAACAAATAATTTATTTGAAAGGATGATTTAAATGTCAAAAGTAATGTCAGCCCAAGAAGCCATCAGTTTAATCAAAGATGGCGACAAAATTGGTGTTGGTGGATTTATTGGAATGGGTCACCCTCAAGAACTTAGTGTTGCTATTGAAAATAGTTTCTTAAAAACAGGACATCCTAGAGATTTAACCGTTATGTTCTCTGCCGGTGTAGGAGATGGTACACCAGATTTGGGATTGAACCATATGGGTCATGAAGGATTGTTAAAAAGAATCATTGGTGGACACTGGGGATTGATTCCTACTTTCCAAAAATTAGTTTTTGAAAACAAAGTTGAAGGCTATAATTTACCTTTAGGAACAATCAGTTTGATGTTCCGTGAAATTGCAGGACACCGTCCAGGTGTTATCACAAGAATTGGTTTGAAAACATTTATCGACCCTCGTCTAGAAGGTGCGAAAATGAATGAACGCACTAAAGAAGATTTAGTTGAATTGATCAATATGGATGGTGAAGAATGGTTACGTTATAAATCATTCCCATTAGATATTGCATTGATTCGTGGTACATATGCGGATGAAGATGGAAACTGCTCAATGTGTAAGAAGCAGCAACTCTAGATTCAATCAGTATTGCGCAAGCTGTTAAAACAGTGGTGGTAAAGTTATTCTACAGGTTGAAAAAATTGTAGAACGAGGATCATTAAAACCAATGGATGTCAAGATTCCAGGAATTTATGTGGATGCGATCGTAGTTGCAAAACCTGAAAACCATTGGCAAACGTATTCAGATCCATACAACCCATCATTCTGTGGAGAAATTCGTGTACCCGTTGATTCAATTGAACAATGCCATTAAATGCACGTAAAGTTGTTTGTCGTCGTGCTGCAATGGAATTGGATCCAACGGCTGTAATCAACTTAGGAATTGGTATGCCAGAAGGTATCGCAAATGTTGCCAATGAAGAAGGACTTCCAGGACTTAAAATGACAGTTGAAGCTGGAGGAATCGGTGGTGTTCCAATGAATGGTACTGCCTTTGGTGCTTGTACTAACCCAGATGCAATCATTGATCAAACATATCAGTTTGACTTCTATGATGGTGGTGGATTAGATCAAGCTTTCTTAGGACTTGCAGAATGTGATCAAAAAGGTGATATCAACGTTTCTCGTTTTGGACCAAAAATTGCAGGATGTGGTGGATTTATTAATATCACGCAAACTTCACCAGTCGTTGTTTATTGTGGAACATTCACAGCTAAAGGTTTAAAAGAAACAGTTGGAAATGGTAAATTGACAATTGATCAAGAAGGTCAAATTAAGAAATTTAAAAATCACATTGAACAAGTTACTTTCTCAGCTGATTATGCGAATGAAACAGGTCAAAAAGTCTTATATATTACTGAGCGTGCCGTATTTAAGTTAATTGATGGTAAATTAACATTGATTGAAATCGCTCCAGGTGTAGATTTACAAAAAGATGTATTAGATCAAATGGAATTCAAACCATATATTGCTGAAGATTTAAAACTTATGGATGCACGTCTATTTACAGACGAAGTTATGGGATTAAAAGAAGAATAAATCATAAAACAGGTCAAAGGACCTGTTTTTTGTGTTACAATGATTTTGGGAGTTGATAAAAATGTTATTTTTTAGAAATGATTATGGCCAAGGCTGTATTCCAGAAATTATGGAATATATGAATACAACAAATGGTCATTCTTTTACTGGATATGGTATGGATGAAATTTGCCAACGTGCAAAAGGAAGCTATAAAAAACATATTCCGGATTATGATGTTGGACGTTCACTTTATTGTAGGTGGCACCATCACAAATCAAACAATCATTAAAGCATGTTTAAAACCTTTTGAAGCTGTCATCAGTTGTGATACAGGACATATTGCTACGCATGAAACAGGTGCGATTGAAGCGACTGGACATAAAGTAATTCCTGTCAATAACTATGCTGGAAAGATCAATCCGAGTGATATTCGTAAAGTATTTGATACTCACATGCTTTCGTATGAACATATGGTTTATCCAAAAATGGTTATATTTCAAATGCCACAGAATATGGAACCGTCTATACATTTGAGGAATTAAAGGAAATTCGTGCTGTTTGTGATGAATTAGGTCTATACTTAATGATGGATGGGGCTAGACTTGGTGTTGCTTTATCGACAGTGGATTATACATTAAATGATTTAACCAATCTTTGTGATGTATTCTATATTGGTGGTACGAAAAATGGTGCTCTACTAGGAGAGGCCGTTGTCATCTCAAATCCTGAATTAAAACCATATTTCCGCTTTGTGATGAAACAAAATGGAGCTATGCTTGCCAAAGGATGGTTGCTTGGAATTCAATTTTTAGGATTATTTGAACATGATGCTTTCTTTGATTATGCAAAACATTCAGTTGCATTGGCTCAAAAGATTCAATCAAGACTTCAAAATTTAGGCTATGCTTTATTTATGAAGAGTGATACAAATCAGATTTTTGTCAATGTCACAAAAGAACAATACCAATTCTTAAGTGAAAATATTGATTTTGAAATCTGGGAAAAATGTGACGATCATTATGTCATTCGTTTTGTGACTAGTTTTCATACAACGGAAGATGAAGTTAATGCTTTATTCACTTACTTATCAGAAGCTAGCGAAAAAAAGAATAGTATCATTCTAGGTTTGAACGATAGGTCCAGCCTAGTATACCATTCTTTTTGATTTGAACTTTATCTTGATAGGCGAATACCTCTTTTACGGTATCGCCTTTTTTTAATGGAATCTCATAATTTGTATAATCATAAGCTTTCATATCTTTTGTCACAAATTCATTTTCAACCCAGAAAGTACGATTATTGTAAGGACAATATACTTTCGATTGTATCGAATTTTGTTCTAGAATTTGAATATTACCATGATTAAAAGTTATGAAGAAGGGAATTTGTGTATGATAATCTACATTTTGAATGACTTTTCTTTCTTTAAGAAAATCACATCGTTCAACTTTAACAATATTCTTTTCAAATATAAGAGCATTTAATTGACCGCCAAATTTAACCATGTTTCCACCATCAATACTATAAATGTTATGTTTTACATCATAAATGGGATCAAAAGAGGCAATATGACTACAATATTCTGTCACCGGCATATGTCCAGCAATGATATTCTTTTTGAATACTTGATTTGTTTCTAAAAAGAAGGCATGGGTCATGACTTGTTTAAAATCCGTTCCATAATTTTCATTGCTTTCAATACCTGCATGTACATAAATATGCGCATCATCTTCTAATACATGGGGTAAATCGTTTAAGAAACAAAGTTCATCTAAATAATGTTTACGTAAGATTTGACAAATCTCAGACATATTACTATTTTGGTTGATTTCAATATTTAGACTTTTAGCCATTTCATGAATCAAACTTGCACTTCTAAACCCAAGAACATGCTTTAAAAAATCCAAGCGATAGGAGTAAAGAACATTTTTCGCAATGAAATCACAATTGCCCATGATACAATGTACATCTTCCGTTTGAACTTGATGCATAATGTAATGAAGAGTATCTAGATTTCTTTTTCCTTTTTCAATTAAATCACCTAAAAGAATTAAACAATCTACACCCGGTTATAATCAATCTTGTTTAAGAGAGCTTGATATAGATCTAAATTTCCATGAATATCACTCATCACAATCTTTCGCTTGGCTTTTGTTTCAAGCTTTGAAATCACTACATCCCGGTTCATTGCACTAAAAACGGAAGGAATGTATCACATTCTTTTTCCCAGTCTTCCTCACAATGTCTTCCTTCTGGAATCACATTATATAAGACTTTGACTCCTTTTTTTTGATAGAGAATTACCAATTTCAGTACAAGCCTTAGTTTGCCAGACAAATTCATGCATTAAGCTTGCTTCATTTGAACCCCAAGATAAATAGATTGAAGTATTTTTTTGAATGTTTTTATGATGAATATCTTTCAAGATCGCATCTATACTCTCTAAGACATAAGGAGATATCACAATGGCTTTTGAATAGATGTTGGAATAGGCATAAGCGGCATACAAGGCCATTAGACCTCCGCAACTACTTCCACCGATAAATGTATTTTTTCTTGTCTTTTTGGTTCTGTAATTTTGATCAATATAAGGTTTTAATTCATTCACAAAAAAGTCCATTGTAGCATCACCTAAACCTTCAAAAGATCCGTATTCAGGATCATAGAAAGGGTAGGGTGCATATTCTTTTAACCGATTGTTTCCGATATGGCTACATTCTTGTCCAACGACAATTAAATCTATATTGAGCTTTTCAATATGCTCTTGAATATGGATGGCCTTACCATATGTGGCATAGGCATCTAAAAAGATATTATGACCATCAAACGCATATAAAACAGGATATTGTTTATTGTTCGTATCATAATCTTCAGGTAAATATATAAAGATTTTTCGCTTTTCATTTAATTTCGACATGAAAAGTTCTTTTTCAACTATCATAATCGATCCTTTCTTTTTAAGGCAACCTTGAAGAACTCATCTCGTCTTGAAGGACTTGTAAATTTGGCAACAATCGCAACATCACCCATGGCAGCCGCAATCGCTTCTGGAAGATATAAGATATCAATTAATTCTTCTTTAAACATGTCTTGAATTTCTTTCACTGTAAAACGATATTTGATAGAATTTCTTCTGCCCACAAAACCTGCAGAATATCTTCTAAGTTTTGAATAAGATGCTTGTTGTTTTAAGATCACTTCAGCCCATAAACGGTATACATCGAGTTCACCTGCATAATTCATTAAATCAGGACAGAATCCTCCTGGAGGTCTGAAGTTTACTTCTAAGCCAAAGATACGCCCTTTTTCACCTAATCCTTGTACATCATGATTCAATCGGAAGAATTCGCAATGAAAGAAACGATTCTTGATTTTAAAAGCATGAATCGTTCTTTGAACAATGTCACGACATTCATCGCTGATTTCGAGTGTTGTGAAGCATCCAATACTTTGTTGATAAAGCACAGAATCCATGCAGTTACCAACATATTCTAAACTATTTAGATAGCGAATATCTCCGTTTTTATCGCAAATCCCATCTAATGTAAAAACATCTCCATCAATGTATTGTTCTAAAATCATAACATGATCTTTTGTCTGCATATAAACAGATTCTAATTGTTCGGCATTCATGATTTTATAAGTCATACTTGCACCTACACCATGATCTGGCTTCATAACGAGTGGATATCCCACTTTATTAGCGAAATCTAAGCCATCCTGAAGTGTATGTAATACTTTATAATCAGCTACTGGGACGTTGGCTTCTTTATAATATTTTTTCATTTGTGACTTCGATTGAAGCTCTTCGATTCTTTCTAATGAAAAAACCTGTTTTTACATTAAAATCATCACGAAGGCGTGCATCTAAATCAAGCCAAGCTTCATTATTGGATTCAATCCAGTCGATTTTTCCATATTTAAATGTAAAATAGCCACATGCCTTAATCATTTCATCATAGTCATGGAAGCTTTTCACAACATAGATTTCATCACAATACTCTTTTAATTCTTGTTTTATTTGGTTGTAAGGAGTATCTACGATAGCCAATACTTTAGCCCCATTTTCTTTTAACCCCCTACAAAACATCCAGTAACTTTCTGGATAGTTTGGTGAAATCACCACAAAATTCATAATCTTATTTCCTTTCTGCCATCATTTGACTAATCGCAATGACAGTCTTTCCATCATCAATTTTTCCATTTCTTGTATATTCATAAGCCGTTTCTAAATCCAACCATAAAGTATCAATTTCTTCATCTTCATCTAAAGAAGTTTTACATCTGCCATTCTTGGATGGATGGCTTTATAGATCCAAATTCTTTCATCACAAAAGCCTGGTGTTGATACAAAACTTAATAATAGTTCTAATTTATCACAGGCCATGCCTGTTTCTTCGTTTAGTTCACGAAGTCCGCATTCCATGGGATCTTCACCATATTCGAGTTTGCCTGCTGGAATTTCAAGTGTTTCTTTACCAATTGCCGGACGCTCTTGTCGTACAAGTAAGATCTTGCCATCGATGATACAAATGACACCCACACCTCCTGGATGACGAATGATGTCTCGTTTATACATTTTATCTTTGATTTTTACATCCTTTTGAACTAAATCAAAGATAATACCTTTATAGATCAATTTTTCTTCCATACAATACCTCTTTTTCGTTAAGATTATAGCACAAAAAAACACTCCTAAGAGTGTTAATTGATTTTAGCTAAAAAGCTTTCCGTAATCGCATCCGCTATTTTTTGTTGGAAAGTTTTCATCCACTAATTTTGTATAGTCATCACTATTACTTAAATATCCAAGTTCTAAAAGGATAGCCGGAATTTGACTATCATATAAAATAGGGAAGTTTTCATAATGGTCGGAATCAATACCTTCAAATTGCGATAGGTTGATTGCGTTCATTGTATTGGATAGTTTTTAGCCAATTGAATCATCTTATCGTTGGGTTGTGTGAAAATAGAATATCCCTTTGATAAAGAATCTGAACTTGAATTCATTTGAATCGAAATTAAATAATTTGCCTTTTGGGAGTTAATAGAAGTGATTCTTTCTTCTGTAGAAAGTGTGGAATCATCACTTCTTGTATAAACTACATTGTAGCCAACACTCGAAAGGGATTCCCCAATCTTTTTGGCTATAACCAAATTTAGATCTTTTTCACTGGTATGCCCATCGCTTGTATATCCACTATCACTTCCTCCATGACTCGCATCAATACAAATGATTGCTTTTGATTTACAACGCGAATTTGAAACCGTATCATTGGTAATAATGGTCGATTCTGTTTGTTCGGGAACATCGATTTTTGATTTTTCTTTGATTTGTTTATTAAGATTTGGCTGGATGACCATCGCCAAAAATAGTGCAAAAACTAAAAAGAGAATGGCTCTACGCATGACTAACCTCCTGTTTTCTTATTTTAACATTAGTCGTAAAGGATGAAAAGCTTTTTAAAATTTGTTATAATGAGTAGTATGGGTGATAGTATGGATTTTTTAATAACATTAGATCAGTTTGAAGGTCCTTTGGATTTGATGCTGCATTTAATCAAAGAAAATAAATTAGATCTTTTTGACTTGGATATGAATGTTTTGGCAACGCAATATATTGAATATATTCATGCCATGCAAAATATGCATTTGGAAGTGGCCAGTGAGTATTTATCGGAACTAGCTAGTCTTATCGCATATAAGTCGAAAAAACTTTTACCAAGAGAAACCGTTGAGGTTATAGAAGAATATGAAGAAGATCAACGTGATCAATTGGTAGCTCGTTTATTGGAATATCAAAGATATAAGGAAGTAAGTCTTGCATTAAAAGATGGTTATGATCAAAGACAACTCCATTTTTCTCGTCCAGTTTCCAGCTTAGTCGAAGAATGGAAGATTCCCGTTGAAAGTGATACTTTAGAAAATCAATCTCCTTATGATTTAATGAAGGCTATGCGCCATTGTATTGTACGTATGGAGCTTTTACAGCCTTATGAAACTAAGGTGACAATCAAAGAATTGTCTTTAGAAGAAAGAGCCATTCAAATCAAAGAAAGAATGAAGCATATAAATGGATCGATATCTTTTAAAGATCTTTGTAGCGATTGTACAAATTTACATATGGTGATCGTTACTTTTTGTCGATACTTGACTTAATACATGAAAAATGGATGACATATTCCATTGATGAAACCCAAATGATATGGGTCGCAAGAGAGGATTTGTAGATATGGATAATGCGAAGGCAATATTAGAAGGCTTACTCTTTTTAAGTGGAGAAGAGGGTTTGAGTATAGATCAATGATGCTTGGTCTTAAACTTAGAAATGGATGATATCCGCGTTTTACTAGATACACTAAAAGAAGAGTATAGCAGCAACAGTAGAGGGATTGAACTTGTAGAATATGCGAATCGATTTAAATTTGTCACAAAAGAATTTGTATATCCTTATGGAAAACAATTATTTGAAGAATATAAACAACCCACACTATCACAAGCGGCTATGGAAACTTTGGCAATCATTGCCTATAAACAACCAATTACTCGTGTAGAAATCGAAGAGATTCGTGGTGTCAATTGTGAAATGATGTTAAAAAAATTAGTAGCACGTGGCTTGATTGAAGCTAAAGATCGTTTGGATGCGATTGGCAAACCTTTATTATATCGTGTAACGGATGAATTTTTAGATGCTTTTCAGTTAGAGGATTTAAAAGAATTACCGGAATTACCACAAACAAAAAACAATAATGAAGAATTATTTGAAGGAGAATAGAAAATGGAAAGACTACAAAAAGTAATTGCCCAAGCGGGTATTTGTTCAAGAAGAAAAGCAGAAGAATTGATTTAGATGGAAAAGTCAAAGTGAATGGTGAAATTTGTGATGTATTAGGTACAAAAGTATCAAAACAAGATATCATCGAAGTCAATGGCAATATGATTTCTAAAGAAGAAAAAGTCTATTACATCATGAATAAACCTAAAGGTTGTCTATGTACAAGTAGTGATGATAAGGGAAGAAAAACGGTACTAGACTACATGCCTAAAAATGAAAGAATCTTCTCTGTAGGACGTTTGGATTATGACACAAGTGGTGTTTTATTATTGACAAATGATGGTGAGTTTTGTAACCATATGATTCATCCTCGTTATCATTTAGAAAAAACCTATGTTGTTAATCTTCAAGGTATCTTGAGTGAAGATGATATCAAACAATTAAGAAAAGGTTTAAAGACAAAAACAGAAAAATATCAGCCGGCTAAAGTGTTTGTGCTCCAAAAAGATTTAACGCGTAATCGTACGCAGTTTGAGCTTACAATTTCTGAAGGTAAAAATCATCAGGTAAAGAATATGATGTTGCATTAGGCCATGAAGTTCGTCGCTTGCATAGAGTAAAATTTGCGTTTTTAGATGTTAAAGATTTAAGAGCGGGTGAATATCGTCGTTTAAAACCTTATGAAATCAAACAATTAAATCGTTTAGCTATGGAAGGCGAAAACAAGTAATGAAACAAGTATATTTAGATGAGGTTTTATCGATTCATGATGTGATTGAATTAGATACAAAACAAGCACATCATATTTTCGATGTACTTCGTACAACACCGAAAGAAAAGATTCGTATCATCACAAAAAATTCGGGTGTTTTCTTAGGACATGTTGAAAATAAACCCACTCTAATCATTGATTCCATTGTAGATGTGTTTGAAGAAAACCAATCGATCACATTATGTTGTGCTTTGATCAAACAGGATAAATTTGAATGGATGCTTCAAAAGGCATGTGAACTGGGTGTAACTAAAATCGTTCCTTTTGTATCGAAGAATACGGTTGTTAAATTGGATGAGAAAAAGGCAGAAAAGAAACAATCTCGATGGAATGAAATCTTACTTGCGGCAACAAAACAATGTAACCGCAATACATTGGTGGAATTAGAGCCTGTAATTCCTTTA
>ENA-OQCN01000122-OQCN01000122.1-human-gut-metagenome-genome-assembly--contig:-NODE-122-length-37602-cov-3.283069_pt1 | contig 37602 bp, 33 predicted proteins | sample MGYA00242497_ERZ504576 | MGnify/ENA primary metagenome ERZ504576 (study PRJEB26092, sample SAMD00036296) | human gut metagenome | host: Homo sapiens | study: EMG produced TPA metagenomics assembly of...
CCAAGTCCGGAAGGGATAAACGCTGAAGGCATCTAAGCGTGAAGCCCCCCTCAAGATGAGATATCCCTCACATAAGTGAGTAAGATCCCTTGAAGAGTACAAGGTAGATAGGGCAGAGGTGGAAGCACGGTAACGTGTGGAGCTGACTGTTACTAATCGATCGAGGGCTTGACCAAAAGAAATCGGAGTTCTGTATGAAGTTTTGAAGGTATCAGAAATACCTTTAGATTATTCCTCGATAGCTCAGTTGGTAGAGCACGCGGCTGTTAACCGCGCTGTCGTAGGTTCGAGTCCTACTCGGGGAGTTTTTTTATCCGGTAAATCATAGTTTTTGTTTATACGGATGATACTCCGGCTCCGTGGTCAAGCGGTTAAGACATCGCCCTTTCACGGCGGTAACACGGGTTCGATTCCCGTCGGAGTCATTAAAAATATTATATGGCGACATAGCCAAGCGGTAAGGCACGGGTCTGCAACACCCTTATCATCGGTTCGATTCCGATTGTCGCCTCTGAAAATAGAAAGGCTTTAGGTTTTTCCTAAAGTCTTTTGTTGTATTCGTAATTAGAAAGAAACAAAAAAGGCAATAAAAAGTAAAAATTTACAAAAATTGACTTTTTAAAATCTATTTTTTGTGATATTCTAGTATATATTCTAAATATTATTATGTTGGAGAGGCAGCAGAAGATTCTGCTCAAGAGGGTAGTGTTATGGCCAATAAGAACAAAAAATCACCTGTAAAAGGTGTAAGATCACAAAGGTCAAAAAAAAGTTCCGAAACAGACAATGGTTCAAAAAAAGGAACAGCAGAAAGGCGTACTGTTTAGTATACGTGCGAAGATTTTTTTATGTTTTCTGGTTCCGATCCTGTTTTTGATTTTGGTTGGGGTATTTTCTTATAAAAAAGCAGCTGCCGGTATGTATGATACATTCCGGGATTCAAATGAACAGACAATCAATATGGCAAACCAGTATATTGATGTAAGTAACTCTTTTATTGAGGCAGAGGCATTAAAGTATGCATTTCAGTCAGATCTTGGGAAATATATGATAGGTCTGTATGAGACTGATTCCACGCGGAAAAAATCTGTTATTAACAGTGTGGGATCAAGTATCCGTGCATCTCAGGCAGGAAACGAATTTATCAGCAATATACATATTGTGACAATTGAAGATATCCAGATGTTATCCACAAGGGCAGGCGGAAATGTAATGGGTATCTACAAAGAGTATAAGGATGAAATGCTTGGATATTCTGATAATGGAAAAAAATTACCAGAATGGGTTGATTATCATAAGACTTTAGACGAAACCCTTGGTTTAAAACAGTCAGATTATATTATGGCATATCAGACGACACCACAGTCTGGTAAAGGATTTATCGTTATTGATGTCAAGGCATCTGCAATCCAGCAGTTCTTAGACAGCCTCGATATGGGAGATGGCAGTATTATTGGGTTTGTGACACAGTCGGGAAGAGAGATTATTTCAGAAAAACTTCCGGATGGTCAGGAAAGTACAAGAGCAGATGGAGAAACTGTATTTTACGGACAGGATTTCTTTAATAATATTGAAGATCAGCAGACCACGAAAGAAGTCAGCATAAATGGAAAAAGTTATCTGTTCTTTTACAGTAGGATGGAGCGTACAAATGCTGCTGTATGTGCACTTGTACCAATGGAGATCGTTAATGGACAGGCAGATGATATCCGCAATGTGACGATTGCAGTCGTACTGATTGCATGCGTTGTTGCAGTGTTGATTGGTATTATCATCAGTACCGGAATCCAGAAAAATATGAAACGCATTTCCGGCAGACTTGAAGAGGTTGCAGAGGGAAATCTTACAACAAAAGTCAGCGTAAAAGGTCATGATGAATTTAATAACCTTGCCGTGGTTGCAAATCACATGATCAATAATAATAAAAAGCTTGTCCAAAAGGTAAGCGGAGCGACCGATACATTAGAGTCATCGGCACAGGAAGTACGTCAGGCCTCGAATGTTATGAAAGATTATTCCGTGAATATCATTCAGGCAATTGATGAGATCAATGATGGCATTACAAAACAGTCCGAACATGCAGAGGAATGTGTAAGAAAAACAGATACGCTTTCCGAAGAAATCCAGAATGTCAGCAGTATTGTAGGTCAGGTTGAAGGATTGGTTTCTGAAGCTGAAAATATGATCAATCATGGTATGCAGATGGTTCAGACTCTGGGCGAACGAGCAACAAAGACAACAGATGTAACAATCAAAGTTGAAACCAGTATTGAGGAGCTCAAAAAAGAATCTGAGATTATCAACGAGTTTGTAGAGACAATTACAGATATTTCAGAACAGACAAATCTGCTTTCCTTAAATGCTTCCATCGAAGCTGCAAGAGCAGGAGAAGCAGGAAGAGGATTTGCAGTGGTTGCAGAGGAAATCAGGAAACTTGCAGATCATTCTGCAGAGGCAGCCGGAGAAATTCAGAACAATGTAACTCATATCACAGATCAGACTGTAAACAGTGTAGAAAATGCAAAACAGGCACGGGATATGGTTGCACTTCAGACAGAGGCAGTGCAGGAAGTAGTTGGAGTGTTTGATGATATGAACCAATGCATGCAGAAACTGTTTGATGCGTTAAAAGAAATCGTATCCAGTACAGAGCAGGCAGATAAAGAGCGTGAAGATACTCTGGCAGCAGTAAAGAATATTTCGGATATTATTGCAGAAACAGCAGAGGGAACAAAACTGGTTCAGAGTGTTGCTGCAAAACTGCAGGAGAATGTAGATACCATGAATCAGACGGCTCAGTCACTGGGTGATAATATGAATGATCTGAAATCGGAGATTTCTGTATTTAAAACAGAATAATAAATAAGTAGAACATCAATTAAAAAGGTCAAATGACAAAGTGAATTCCGGTTTGTCAAAGTAAATGTCTGGTTGATCCCTGTCCGCATGTCGGACGGGGATTTTTCTGTGTGAAAACTGCTTAAAAACAGATGATTTTTCCCAAAATATAGCGTAAAATAGATCTTAAACAAGGAAAAAAGGGCATAGTAAATCGCAGGTGGGATTTTCCTGTTTTTTTTGCCTTAGTAAATTCCACCCGTATGAGTAGGCCTATGCAGCTGTGTCCCGGTTTGTCATGTCAGTTAAAAGAATTCATCTTTGGAGAGAAAGCAGTGGTGCTGTTCATCCCAAAGAAGCTCTGTGTCAGAGCCTTTCCAGTAGTCCCATGGACCGTTGGAATAGCCAAATCTGATGCGAAAAGCCTGCAGGTAGTTCAGGGGCATTTCGTCAGAATTCATGTAGTTCCATGGATTTGATTCGACTTCATTGCCTTTATGAACCACTTTCGGAGACACCGTCGTTCTCTTAGCGTCATGGGAACGGCTTCTTCCATCTCCTGTAAGGCGACTAAATTAACCTGGTAATCAATGGAATCCTTATCTACTCTCATGGCTGCCCTCCTTGTGAAAAATGGATCGATTGAGTGTCACGTCCTGGGGAGGAACTTTGTGGCACCCAAGAAGATCCAGAATCTCCTGTCCATAGAGAAAAGAAAATACATCATAAGGGCATTTATTTCCCAGACTTTCCCGGCTGTAAGAGTTGATATGATCCATCATGAGACGGATATCCTCCTGCGAATAGGGAGCAAGGTCAGTTCTTTTCGGAAGAAAACAGCGTATAAATTCATGGTTACGTTCCGCAGAGCCCTTTTGATAAGGAGCGCTCGGATCACAATAAAAAATACGGGAGCGCAGATTTCCCTGCCGGTCGTATTCGATTGCTTTCGGATTTGAAAATTCGGTGCCGTTATCTGCAAGACAGACTTTAAACAGTGAGCAGAAACGGTCCGGACGCAGTTCAAAGTAAAGCCGTTCAAAGATATCGATCACGGACTGGGAATCATTGTGATCACGGAGAAAAGCAAGCATAAGTTCTGCTTTTACGAAGTGAATGGTAAGAAGGACCTTGTTGCCCTTTTTCCCTTCCACAGGATCCAGCTGGGTGATAGCGAGATCAGGATATTCCAGAAGATATCCCTTAAAGTCCTCGTAAGTGCGTCCAATCCGGCAGGCTTTGTCGACTTTCAGGTGGCACTCCACTTTGCGCGCACTGTAGCGTACTTTCCTTGGAAGATCGATATTCATGGCTGAGATGATGCGTGCATCGATCAGCCGGTAAATGGTTCTTTCACTTACCGTAAGATAATCCGCATTGGTTGCGCAGATGTGATGTGGAGACTGGTTTTGACGGATCAGAGGAGAAATGAATTCATCAAGATAACGGATCTCATCTTCGGAATAAGAAAGACCGGTGCGGGATTCCGAAAGAATATCACGGTATTCCCGGTGGGCAAAGTCAGCTATATATAGCCGTTTTTCCAGACTACATACAGAGCGTTTTCCACAGCCGTTACAGACATAGGGCGGCTTTAGAAGACGTCTGCAGGTTTTTTTTTCGAAATCCTTACAGAAAGCATTGCACATGGAACAGCGCCTGCATAAGGTATACTTTCTGGAAGCATGGCATTCTGTGCAGATATGGGATTTCAGACAGGAAACACGTTTGACGCAAGCTGCGCTTTCTTTCCGCGCTCGGCTTTCTCCACGGCGTTCCAGAGTGTTTCACGGTCTGCATACTCTGGCGGCGCATGGGACGGCAGCAGGATTTCCGAGCAGATCACGCCGCCTTTGCGGGTGTAGTCGCTGATCTCGCCGTAGTATTCGCTGTGCAGCTTTTCCCCGGCACGGTAGGCGGCAGACGCAATAGCGGATTGCCCCGCGCCGCGCTTGATCTGCGTTACATGAAAATGGAATAGCGCGATACTCAGCACCCCTCTTTCTGTTCAGTCCGGTTGTGTTCGTTGACCGCTTCCATGAGCAGACATTTGACCTCCGGCAGGTCAAATGTCTTTTCGGCAAAGGCATAAAACTCAGCGCGTGTCAACAGCTTCGTCAGCGGAGCGATGCTTTCCATATCCGCACTGCGGACGATCAGGTTGTGTGCGCGTTTGGTTCGGTCGCCGCGCTCATAGTAGGCGATTCGGTTTTCCAGACGCTGCTTCTTGTGCTGCTCCTGTGCAAGCTGCTGCTCAATTTTTTCTTTCTCGGCATTCAGCTCGGCAAGGTTTTTCTGTTTAGGCATTGTGTGACCTCCTTCAAAATTAGTGAAATAGTTGTTCAGACTTTGCGGCGGAAATTGTCTGCGTCAGCAGATTGTTTCCGCTGCGAAGTGGGCAGGGATAGATGCGCAAGCATCGCAAGGGGTGCAGCCACTTGTACGGAGCAACGCGACGCAAAACAGCCCGGACACGCAACTGTCTGGGCGATAGGCTCCGCAGGCGCACATACTCCCGTTAGGAGAGTATAGAAGTGCGCCCTTAGTCCCGGTGGGACTTTCGGGATATTCTCGGTTCGTCAGCTTTTCTTTCGCTGCCAGACGATCTCATACCCCAGCGCATCGGCAAGCTGAACGGCTTCAACATAGCGCAGGGACTCCCGTTGGAGCTTATTGGATAGGTTGGATACGCTGTCAGACCAGCCGTGTTCGTCATGCAACAGATCGACCACCTCCTGCATGGTCATTCCCTGACGGACGATGTACGACTTGCTCTCATTTCTCAGATTGGATTTCATCAATTTTTACCTCCATAATTTCGTGTAGTGTGGTTTCGTATCGGTGATGCTGGTGTGCGGGGAGATGAAAAATCTGCCATGCCGCAAATCCGCTCAAATTTCCGTTTGTGATGCCCTGTACGCAGCAGCCCCCTATCGGCTTCATCGTTCTGCGAGAGGTCATGCGGAACGGCAGGATATGCCGCAGTCCGGTGCAGCAGCTTCACGCTTTGGTAAATCACCGGGCGGTGCATTGCATTCGGCTTGCGGTGAAAATTTCCATGAATTTCACAAGGATTGACTTCAATGTGCCGTTTTTGGCATCCTACCGGCACTCTGTAGATAGCGGAATTACGGCATTTTGCTGTGTACATACGTACCGGCGGTGCAGGGCAGGCAGCATTTCACGGCATGGGCAGACTTGTTCACGATTGGGTGCGCGTCAGCTTTCCGGTACATACGTACATAGCGATTTGCCCCAATTCTCAGATATACGGGGACTGATCAGCGGCTCGATGCCAGATACCCCCACACTCTGCGCCCGGTGGCATTCGTGACGGTGTTCGTATGCTCCAGATTGTACGTTTTTAGATTCCGCATCAGAAAATCACTGAACGAGCGCTGCCGAATGGGTGTCAGCCCATTCTCATCACACCAGATTTCATAAATGGCATACAGCTCCTTGGAGGTGACGGACATATCCGCTTTCGGCCGTATATAGCCGGTGGACTCCATAAAGTCGATGGCGTTGTTCGCGTCGCGCTTGACATACTCCCGGTTGTTCAGCGTCCGGAGACTTTCCGTGAAACGGAAGTTGTTTGCCGCCAGCCGCTGTAAGCCCTCAAATGCCCAGAGAAAAATGCCCTCGATCTCAAGTTTCATCTTCTCGGCAATGTCGGGATCATCCACACGATCAGCAGGCTTCTCTTTTGTGGTCAGGATCAGTTGACGGCGGTAAAAACCGTTGCTGCGGTCGTAGAGGGATTGCAAATCGCCGTTGGAGAACGCCAGTAGGCGGGCGTACATCCACCCCTGATAGCTCTGGACGCTTTTGCGTTCCAAATCCATCTTGCCCTGTGCGGTAACAATGGATTTGACATAGTTGGTCTGCTTCAGCACCTCCATTTTCATATCGTCATCCACAAGAAGATGAATGTGTTCCAGATCGGCGCGGGCAAACCGGTTGTCGGAAATTTTGGCGATGCTGCCGTCTTTCATATTGCAGCCAAACAGACGCGCCAGCACAGGACCGATCTGCGATTTTCCCTCGCCGCCCTCGCCCTTGAGGATCATCATGCGCTGCCCTTTGGTGCTGGGAATGAGGCAATAGCCGATATACTCCTGAAAGGTTGGGATGTCCTCCGGGTAGAGTAGGTCGGAAAGAAACCGAAGCCAGACAACCGGCTTTCCTGCCTGCGGATTGTAGTCGATGGGAAACCGGCTGCGCACGATCTCAGACCGTCCCGCAAGAAAGCTGCCGTCGATGCGGAGCGTCCCGTTCTGCACATGAATCTCATCCGGCTTCGGCGGGAAGCTCTCTGCATGAGCCCGCCAGCTTCATGATCTCCACGATATTGGAAATGGTGCGCGGAATGTTCTTTGCGGCGTAGCACTCCAACTCGGCGTAGATTTTTTCTTTCAGCAGCAGCGGGTCTGTCAGCCGTCCGTCCGGTGTGAAAATGCGTTGTCCGCATAGATGAGCTTGTTCTTTGACAGAAATTCCCGCAAAAGCCGCCTCATTAACATCCTTGCCATCGAACCATGCTGGAAAATCCAACCCGGCATACTTCTTGTTCACGCTGCATCCCTCCATTGATTTTTTCCTTGAGCTTGTCCAACCGATCGTCTACAAGCAGATAATTGACAACTTCGGCACGTTCATAGGAATCCCCGAAAGCAAGAATATCCAAGTAATATTCCGCCTCGTCCAGCTTGTGACAGGATTCCTCAAATCGTTCATCCGGTGCTTCTGCTGGTGATTGCGGCGCATACTGCATCTTCCAACTCCGCAGGCGCGGGCGTAATCGGACAAAACAGAAACGCACAGCCGCTCGTTTTCCATGAGCTGCTGTGCTTCTGCTTTCTGTCTGCGTTTTTCAAGAACTTCCTTTGTCGGCGGTTGGTTTGCATCAACGCCGAAGTCTGCCGCAAGACGCTGGGCGGCTTCGTAAAGCGGCAGATCAAAAAAGTTCGCGGCAAAGTCGATCACATCCCCATGTGCGCCGCAGGCAAAACAATAAAAGTGGTCGTCTGCCACATACAGGCTGGGATGCCGGTCGTTGTGAAACGGGCAGAGGGCTTTGCCCTGCCGGTTGATAGATACCCCGTACCGTTCCGCAGCTTCCCGACAGTTCACGCCATATTTGACGTTTTGAAAAAGGTTCATGCTGTATCCTCCGTAAAATAGATTCAAGAGGCTGTTTCTTCACCTCTCTGTCTGTTTTATGTTCAGATTCTTTGCGGACAGGCGGATGGCATGACAAGTTCATTTCAAAAAACATGACAGGAGGAAGCGCATGGCTACACCAATCATTGACCACAATCTGCTGACGCTGGACTACTGGCAGGACAGTGTGACCTACGAGGGCAAAACCGTACCCGGCGGCACCATTGGCTGTGAAGCTCTGAACATCCCGGATACGCTGAGGGAAAAGCTGGCACAGGCAAGTATTCCCTTGCAGAAGATCGTCGCGGCAATCAAAGAGAACAATCTGACTGCCGAGTTGCTTCGTCCTGCCAAGGGCAGTGTTCTGCATATGATACAGCATGCGAAGGATACACCGCCGTTTTCCCGTGCCGACGCTGCTTATTACAACGGGCGTGTGGAGCATATCTTCTCGGAGGAAGGGATTCAGAATACCCTTGCTTATGTGCAGGCTGCCGCCGTGGTTGGGCTGCTGGCCACCTTCAACGAACAGTTCAGGCAGGGCGTTGGCATAACGAAGATCATCACCCTTGCGGAGGAACTCCCCGCTACCATTCGCAACTACAAAAGCGGTATGACGGCGTTTGCAGACGAGCTGCATAAGGGGAAGCGGACTCCGGACGGCTATGCGCAGGTGTTTGGCAGGATATTCTCCGGACAGCCGAAGCTGTCGCTGGATGACAAGTCATGGCAGGCATTTTCCAACACAACAATTCAATATGTATCTTCCGTCCGCTCCGCGCAAGACGCGCCGCAGCTCATGCGCCGGATGCACTATATGTCTTTTGTGTCTATGTTCCGCTCCGATCTGTACGAGGGTCTATGCGTCGGACACGCGCCGAGAAAATGCGCCGTCTGCGGGAAATGGTTCCTGACTACCGACGCAAGATATGCCAAGTACTGTGACGGTCTGGCTCCCGGAGACAAACGCGGGCGCACCTGCCGTCAAGTCGGGAATCTTCGTGGACGGGAGCAGCGGGAGCTTGCCGCCGACCATCCTATCAAGAAAATCTATACAAAGCGGTTTAACACGATCACGCAGTATCTTGGCCGCGGTACGCTGGACGAGCAGACCGCCGCCGCAATGAAAGCACTGGCAAAAAGCAAGCTGGAAAAGGCCCTGCAAGACAGTGGCTATGCGCAGGGCGGCTATGCCGCCGAGATGGAGCAGGCGGCTCTGCTGGCGGAAGTGAAAGAAACGATAGAGCGGTAATGGAACGCCATAGCGGTGGGAGGTGCAGACATGGAGGATAACCGTGACAAACTGATACCGGCACAGCTTGCGGGCTACACATGGGAGCTGTCCGGTTATGCGTCCAAAGTGCCGTTCGCCAATGAGGACAGCCTGACCATGCGCGAAGTCCGGAACGTCTTTCAGCTTGACCCGGAACCGCCGCAAATGGAGCTGAACGACTACATATGCAAAGCTGTCCGGAAAAGAGATTTATCCTACTTTTCCTTCTTCCTGCACCACTTTGAAAAGCGGCTGAATGGCGTGATCTACGTTTTCTTACCCGCAACGGATATGACCGCTATGACCCGGCGCGGTTTCTGGACTACAAGCTGGAAGTTTTGCAAATGCTGCTATACTGTCTGCCAAAGTTCGACCCGGAGCAGAAAACGGAGTTTTTGAAATATGCGAAGCACTATATCCGGGACGGACTGCTGTTCTGCCGCATGATAGGCGAAGCCGGTTCCTTTGCCAGTCTTGCAGAGTACCGGCGTGTACGCCAGATCGGCGCAATCTATAACAATTCGGGTAAGAGACGCGCGGAGGTAGTTTCCGCGTTTGCCGCTCAAAGCGGGTACAAGGACGATAGCGTATCCGCAGATGAGCTGCTGACCATTGCCCAGCGCAACCGCAGCATTGTTTCCCTCTACCGCACGGAGCAGGACGAGGACGGCGAAGAAACCGGCGAGGATGTGACGCGCGACGATAGCTGGAACTACGCCGAAATCCTATGGAACGGAATACAGGCAAAGGCGGTCACGGCAGCGTTTGAGCAGCTTTCCTACAAAGAGCAATGGTATCTGGAAAAGCGGAACGCCATCTGCATGACCTGCGGGCGCGTCAGCCCCTTGTCCACGCAGTCCACCTTTGAAGATTTAGCGGTGGATTTTGAAGGAACGACAGCCAGCGGTGCGGAGCGATTCTATCGGCGCACACTGGATAAGCTGCGGCTGAAGCTGCTGGAAAGCGGTGTGATCCATACCGTGACGCTGAAACAGACCGAGCGCCGCAAAAGGAACAAAAAATAGCCGCCGCTGTCTACCTGTATCAGGCGGACAGCGACGGCGAATGGGGCGAAATTCGGTTCGATTTTGAAAACGGCACAGCGGAGGTCGTAAAGCTGGCGGATTGGGATACGATGAAGTCCAACGTTTTCGCAAAAACGGCGCTCCGGTTTGTTCAGAGCTTACCGGAAGCAAGACTGCTGAAAGATGCCGTTGTGCCGTTTGAGATGGGGATTTCGGAAAAACCAGCTCTTCCGACGAGCACGGCAAAAGCAACGAAGATCAATCCCGCACACACAATTTCTCTGCGGCAGACGGAGTGTCGGAAAACAGGTGAAACGATTACCGCCGCTGTCTACGAATATTTGGTGGACAACGACGGCGAATGGGGCGAGCTGCGGTTTGACTTTGAGAACGGCACAGCCGAGATAGTAAAACTGGCAGATTGGGACACAGTGAAATCTAACGTCTTTGCAAAAATGGCGATCCGGTACATACAGGGATTACCGGAAGCGAGACTGCTGAAATCTGTGGTCGTGCCGTTTTGGAAAGGCAGGGCATAATTACCCGCAGAGCATGACCTTTACACAGAACAGGCCGTCCTGATAGGTAACCGTACTCACCCCGCCGGATTTTTCTGCGATGTGACGGACAGACTGAAGTCCGACGCCGTCTCCTTTTCGCTTGGAGGACTGGAATATGCCACCTTTTTCGCGGATGACTCCGTCATAGGTGTTTTCAACCTGAATCAGGGCCAGACTGTTTCCATGCAGATAGGCGGTCAGCTCGATTCTGCGTCTGGCAGGTGCAGTACGCAGGCTGGCTTCCAGCGCATTTTCCAGCAGATTAGAGAGAACCAGACACAGATTGATTTCGTCTACAGGAAGACATTCCGGCAGATCGAGCTGCACGGAAAATGGGATCTGCTCCCGCTTCGCAAGTGCGCAGTAATGCCCGACCACGCCGTCTGCCGCCCGGTTTTCACAGAAATGCAGCTCCAGACTCGGGATTCTGGAAACTGCGCCGGAAAGATAGGCTTTGATCTTTTCAAGATTCCCCTCTTCTGCAAGGGCGGCGAGCTGACATAGCTGGTGGCGCAGATCGTGCCGCGCCTGCCGTGCTTCCTCAATGGCAGCTTTCAGGCTTTCGTAGTGCTGCTGCTGCATGGAAAGCAGCTGGTTCTCCTGCTGCAATCTCACATTCCGGTTGATACTGATCGCCATCAGAAGAAAGATTGCGTTGAAGAAAAGCATCAAAAACAAAAGTGCGATGCTGATCACAAAATACCCCTGCAAAACACGCCCGGTATAGAGCGTGTCCGCATACTTGGGGATCATAAACAGATTCAGCGCAATGAACACCAGCGGCAGCACCCAGAACACATACCAGGTCTGCGCAAAATTTTCGTCCTCGACCATCCTCCGCACGCTGTGCGTCGCAGGATAATAGGCGATGGCGGCAAACAGCCAGCAGATCGCATGATAGCAAATCACGGCCCGCAGACAGAACCATGGCGTAGCCTGCGCCTGCGGCAAACCGGCCAGCATAGCGGCGTTGATCGCCCGGCAAAGGCTGTTGATACAGGCAAATACCGCACAGACGGACAACGCAACCGTTCCGGATTTCCAAAGCGTGATCCGGAGCGTTTTTATGTAGATCACGGCTGCGAGCAAGGTCAGCCCCGCAAGCACCGGCGCAGTCGGCATACGGCGCGCATAGCACACCATGCCTCCGGCGGCACAAAGCAGCGCAAGCAGCGGGGCAAGCCACAAAACAAGCTTTGACAGCGGCTGCTTTAAACTGGATTTTACCGGGAAGCAGGCAAGCAGCATGCCGGGAATCACCACGCCGAGTTCCAGAATTGGACGCAGCAGCTCCATTATACCATCCGCCCCCTTTGAAGCAGGAATTCCATAAGCGCCTGCCGGGCGCTTTTCAGAAGGTCCTGACTGACAAATACGCGGCTTCCGTCCGCCATGCGGAAGGCGGCACCTTCCAGCTCCTTCGCGTGTTCCAGATTCACGATCACTCCGCGCCCGCACACAAAAAAGCGTGTGTCATCCTTTAGTGGGGCGATGAACGTCTTGAAGGTTGGCGTGTGGCAAGCGTCTTTTGAACCGTCGTATGGACGTAGATCAAGTGGGCGAAGTGTTCTGCGTAGACGATGTCCTGATAGCGCAGATGGATCTCGCTTCCCTCCACCTTTAGCTCCATATATTTGTCCGGCTGCGGTATGCGGGCAAGCAGCTCGTCCGTCAGCGCATCGATGTCCGCTTCGGTAAAGGCTTGACCAGATAGTGCAGCGCCCGTACCTGAAAGCCCTCCAGCGCATGGTCGGTCGAGGTCGTGATAAAAACCAGCAGGCAGTCCGTGTCGGTTTTCCGCAGCTTCTTTGCCGCCTCCATGCCCGTCATGCCATCCATATAAATATCCAGAAATGCGGCAGTAAAGGGCGCTTTCCTTGCCGCTTCCAGAAATATCTCGCCGCTTTCGTATTCCAGAATATCCGCCTGTACGTTTCTCCGCTGAAGCTGCCACTCCAGCCGGCCTTTCAGCAGTGTGCGTTCCGCGGCAAGATCATCAACAATCGCAATTCTCATGCAGGGTCCTCTCCTTGTGCTTAAATTCCAAGATAATTATATCACAGCTTGTCGAGGATGACTAAGAACTGCTGTCGGAATTCGTGCCAAAATCGACCCTTTCGTGCTACGGCGCTTGAAAAAACCGAATGGCCTTTTTATACTGAGCGCAAGCAAGATGCTAAATCGGATGAAGGAAGGAGTGAGATCTGTGTATCGTATTGCAGTGTTGGCAGAACAGGAAGCAGAGCGGCAGCGCTACGCCGAGCAAATTACCCGGTTTTGTGAAGCGAAGGGGCTGTTTCCGCAGGTCATGCAATATGACGATCAGGAACATTTTTTTGAAATAGCGCAGAAAGCTGATCTAACCAATGCCGTCATTGCACTTTCCGGGGTGGCAGGTTGAATGCGGCGGAGCACCTTCGGTCCTTATGCCCCGCATGCCGGATGATATGGTGCAGTGACCTGGATTTCTCTCTTCATGCCTTCCGGCTGCGGGCCGATTATTTCCTGATGAAGCCGGTTTCCGAAGAAGCATTCCAGCGAGGACTTAATGCCTGGATTGAATAAACGGGCATCGAACCAAACCGGGACAATAAGCACAAAAATGGAGGATATCAATGAAAAGGAAAAAGTTACAATGTTCTGTACCAACTTATGCTGGCAGGTGTGTTGTGCCTGACATTGGCAGCCTGCGGTGCGAAGCAGTCTTCCGACATGCCTGCATCGAATACAGACTCCGCGGTAAGCACTGCCCTGCCGGTAAAGGCCATGAATGCCAAACGTGTTGACGAAAACCCATATATGGCAAAGAGCGACGCCAACATTCACCACGACGGCTACAATACCGACTCTACGGATGAAGTCCTGCCACTCGGCATCTATCCGGAGATCAATGTTTCCTATGAAAAACCAACGCGAACGCTTCGCCTGCCATTTACTTTGACAGCTACGGCCACGCAGTCGTTCCGCTTCTCGGCGGCATCGCCATCCGCGATCTGAACGCGGAGGAAACCACGACGCTGGGCTATTTCTCCCCAAAGCAGCATGACGGCGGCGGTTACGTCATCCAGAGCTCCTATACGTTCCTGGACTCGGAAAACCGCATCGTCTGCCCCACCAGCAACAACCATGTGCTGATGCTGCGGGCAACCGATGAAGCAGGAAACGTCCTGCCTGAATTTGAAAAGGTACTGGACATTGACATCAAGACGGCAGCCGAGGCTGCGCTCGGCAAGGAGCTGACGCAGAATCTTCTGTCCGTGGTTTTGACTACGATGAACCTCTGGTTTGCAACCGGCGGCTTCCGCATCTATCCCGAGCGTGAGCAGCAGGGCGTGCTCGGCTACATCGCCCACTCGGCGATCGAGGCGATCCTGAACGGAGAGCAGGCCGACCTTTCGAAGGCCGTCTTCGTCTACGGGCTGGCGCTCGGCGAGGGCGCGGAAAACGGGATTGCCGCCTCCAAGGACGGCGCGGTCATCCTGACAAACCAGAACTGCTATCTGCTGCGTGCCAATAACGGTGTCGAGGCTGTCTGGTGCACACCGTATGAGAGCGTCGGCGCGAAGGTCAGCGGCGAAAACGACAAGACCACCGGCGGCGGTCTTGCCTGGGGCGGCGGCTGCTCCCCGTCGCTGACACCGGATCTTGTGATGTTCACCGACAACGCGGATCCAGTCAAGCTGCTGGCGCTCGATATGAATACCGGTGAGATCGTTGCAAGCATGCCGGTGCTGGATGATCTGCCCGAGGGCTATCAGGTGGCGATTGAAAACTCTGCCATCGTCTATGACGACAGCGAGGGCACCGTCAGCACCATCGTGTGCAACTGGTTCGGCGCAGGCAGCGCAGGCCTTGCTGATCCCAACAGTGACTCTTCCATCCAGAGCTACGCCAACATCTATGATACGAACTGGCTGACAAAGGGCAACTGCATGATTGCGCCCGGCGTCGAACGTGTCGATACGGTCAAAACCGATTCCGGCTATGAGATGAAAAGCGTCTGGTGCCGAAATGACTTGAGCGACACGTCGATTATGAAGCTCTCCACCGCAACCGGCTATATTTACGGCTATGTGCAGGATCTGGAAAGCGGCATGTGGCAGTACATCATTCTGGACTTTGCCACTGGCGAGACGGTATTCACCATGGACATCTCCAACAAATATGGCTACAATAACATGGCTATCGGTATGTATGCCGGAAACAGCGGCAACGCGCTCTACTGCCCGACGGGCTATCTGGAGCTGCTGTGCTTGCAGGACCGCTTTGTGTATCTTCCCGAAATGCCCTACCGTAAGGTCGATCTCGACAAGTCCGCGCGAAACACGCTGTCGCAGGCGCAGTTTGAACAGGATGGCGGCGAAGGTACGGTCGCGAGCTGGCGCAATACTGTGACGGTCGAAAATGTTCATCCAACACGACGGTCTCGTTCCGGATGAACAATCTTTCCGGAAGCGCCGCTGATTTGAAGCTCTATGCCTACGGTGCAGACGGAAAGCCGGCGGAGGTCAGCAAAGAGCTGTGGACGATCACGGATGAAGCAGGCAGCGCCGTGGATAGCTTTCTGACGGCACACTGTATGAGCTACGTGTGAGCGTTGCGGACGGCGGCGCGTTCGACCTGAGCGAGGCGGAAAAGGAAATCAAAATTTCCGTTGTACTTGCAAAGTAAGACTCAAGGAAGGCTCCGGCGCTTTTGGCACCGGAGCCTTCCTCAGCCTGTCAAAAAACCACAAAATCACCCCCGTTTCTGATATAATGAAAGAAACGGGGGTGTGCGCCAGTTCGGTGCCAAATATATTTTCTTTATGGGGTCTGACCGTGCGCCCAGTTAAGGGCATATAATCCGGTAGGTGGAAATCCTGTCAAATAAGTTGCTAGCCACAGCATTTGAAGCGAGTCTTGGGTGTATGACGGTAACGGCATATGCTAAGCGTAGACAGAAAGGTAATGGGGATAGCTATAGAGCACCGAAATCCCATAAATCAGAGCGCCGACTTTGTGGTCTGGAAGGAAGGCAAAAGAAATGCAGGTAGTCGGAGGCCCGAAAAGTACTGATGAAGCATGAACAAAATAAATGCCGGAGGGAAGTCGAGATAGAACTGTTCCTCGCAGTTTTGGCCTGCGAAACTATATCAAAGAGGAAACATTAGCTATACACAGAGATAGGAGAACTAATGGAAACGAAATTGGCGAGAATATCACAATTATCAAAAGAGAATCCAGACATGGTCTTTACGTCACTGGGACATCTCATTAACAAAGAGATGCTTCAGAGTTGTCATCTTCAAATGGATGGGGAGAAAGCTGTAGGAATCGACGGAGTTACAAAAGAGGAATATAGTAGAAACCTGGATGAGAACATAGAAAATCTGGTAGAACGTTTAAAGAAGAAATCCTACAAATCCAAACCGGCAAGACTGGTAGAGATACCAAAGGATAATGGAAAGACGCGCCCTCTCAGTATCTATTGTTATGAAGATAAACTGGTGCCGGAAGCACTGCGCAGGATACTGGAAGCGGTATTTGAACCATTGTTTTATGACGAAATGATGGGATTCAGACCTAACAGAGGATGTCATAGGGCAATCCGTAAACTGAACACGATGCTGGAAAGAAAGCCGACCAGTTATGTGTTAGATGCGGATGTCAAAGGATTTTTCCAACATCTCGACCATGAATGGATTATCCGCTTCATAGAATCAAAGATTAAAGACCCTAATATCACCCGGCTTGTCAGGCGTATGCTGAAAGCAGGGATTATGAACGACTACCAGTCGAAGCAACAGAGGAAGGAAGCGGACAGGGTTCTGTCTGTTCACCGGTCATCTCGTGTATCTATATGCACTATGTACTGGTGTGGTGGTTTAAAGAGGTGATAACTCCAGCATTTCGTTATAATGTTATGAAAAGCCTTTTCTACTGGCTGAACAGAAGAAGCCAGAAGAAAAGCTACAACTGGGTAGAGTTTCTGAATATGATTGATAACAGTTACCCGTTAGTAAGAGCAAAAATATATGTCAGTGTATACGATTGAAAAATGTGAACGATTCGTTTCGCAAAGAGCCGGATGCGGGAAAGCCGCAAGTCCGGATTCTGCGAGGGGCGTACGACCGTAAGGGGTGCGTCTACTCGACCCGTGGATGCACAGAAAAAGTTAAAAGAACCATTCTTTCAGCTTTACGGTGAGATGAAAGGTAAGTAAAGTATAATTTTTTGAACAAATAAGATAGAAAACATATAAAGTACAGAACGGATATTCGATTTGTTCTGTACTTTTTTAGTGAATTTATATTTAACTGTCAAACTTCCGAGCAGTAACGAGCGTGGTAACAAATTGTTGCAGAATACAAGGAATGCTTGCATTTTTGAAAAACGATGGGTAAAATAGAGAACATAGATGGCACAAAAGAGTGGAGATTAAAATGAAGAAAAAAACAGGAAAACGGATCCGGTGTGGTAGTCCTGCCGGAGCGATTTTTGTTCTGGGAGTGCTGATCCTTGTCGTGGGCGGAAGCTTCGCGGCGTACACTAATTTCAGAGCGTAAAGCGTGTCGTGTCAACAGGAACACAGAGCGATACAATGTTTGGTTCGAATTATCTGTCACTGATAAGACTGACGGATGAAAATCCTCCGGTAAAACGGATTTCACTCGTAGAAAGCGACAATTACTATACCATTATGGTAATCGTGTGCAATTATGTGTGGGGCGATGAGACTCTTTATAACCCGAAGAACATTACCTACACAGTCAGTGCAGTCCTGACTGCCACAGACGGCGGAGAAAACCTTCCGGATGGAATTAAAGAAATCACGATGAGCGGGAATAGTTTTGATACGAATGGAACATGTACCCTGAAAGACCAGAAACTGGCAGCGGGAAAAGCAGAAAAAAATAGTTATTCCTTCCGGATTCCAAAAGCGTTGAAAGACAAGATCAAAATCCAGATAACGGCGGAACCGGATTCCAGTTCGGCAGACGCGGTCAATTCACAGAAACTGGCAGCAATTCTTTCGTTTGCAGATTACAAAGTGACAAAAAACTGGACAGGAAAATTCCTTGATTCAACAATTAACAAGAGCCCATTGGATTACGATGCATTCAATTATGAAATATCAGGAAATGGAGAAGGAAAGGTGGCGGTCACCTGGGATGATAAGCTGCAGCTGAGCAGCTGGACTGTAATAGGCGGGAAGAATACCACGGTCCGGAGCAGGGGAAGCATTCGTATGTATTGATGTGGACGCTTCGACAACCGCGATCCAGTTCCAGTTTTACAGAAACCCGGACAAACCGTTAGAGGAGAAAGAGAATAACTGGATTTCTTTTGGAAGTCTTGTTACTGTTTCCTATCAGGAAAAGAAAGCAGAAGGGCAGAGTGAGTTAGAAAAATGAGTGGATTATAAGGTCTCCTACTATTTTTACAGGCAGGATAGGATTGATGAAAATGAGAGTACGTAAAAAGATAAACTGGATGAAGCGTATGGTAGCGGCCGGAATGGCAGTCTGCATGGTACTGACGACACCGGCATCGGCACTGGCAGGGACAGGGGCAGAAGAAGGCACGGAAACGCAGACCATATCGGAAGAAGCAGCGGGCGAATCCATTCTGGATACCGGGGCAGGCTCTGTGGATGCAGGGGAAGATGGCGGAACCGGAGGACAGACGGAAAGTACAGAGCAGAGCGGGACAAAACCGGGACAGACAGCACGGAACCATCAGAAAAGGACGGCGAGACAGAAGAGACAGGGTCTGCAAAAAAAGACAGCGAGACAGAAGAGACAGAATCTGCGGAACAAGGCAGCGAGACAGAAAAAACAGGATCAGCAGAAAAGGAAACACAGCAGGACAGCACAGATTCTGCCAAGAGCAGCAGCCAGATAGACGACACAGCAGCGTCAGAAAGTGCAGAGCAGAAACCAGAGTCCACGTCTGCAGAAAACGAAGGCCAGAACCGGCAGGACGGCAGCGATGCGGAAAACCAGGCAAATGCCGCATCCGTAGCGGCGGATGCGGGAAATCAGACTCCGACGCTGACACTTGAGAAAGCGGCTCAACTTGCTCAAGATGATGAAGCTGCAAAAGACAAATTAAAAGTTGATGCAAATACCGTGACAATAACGGTAACAGATGGAATCGGATTAATCCTGTTATCCAATGTGAAGCCTTCCGAATATAAAAAGTATACAATAAACCTGGTTACAACTTCAGGATGGGATCTTACGGGAACGGCAGAGATTAAAGGGCAGACTTATAGCTTTCTGGGACTGGGTGATGATGCCGATCCGTATGAAGGAAAATTTGAATTTGATAAAAAAACAGTAGCAGAAAATTTCTCAATAACCACGACGAAAGCACTGTTTCATGCGCTTTCAACGAAAGCAGATCTGGATCCGATTTCCTTTAGCATTTCAGGGACTTTCCACCACCACGAAACCACTTTTGGCAGAAAAACTGAAATATAGTGAAGATCGTAAAAAATTAACTTCAACGGTTGTACTTAGCAATTTGAATTCTGATAGGATACAAGAAGCAGCAATCGGCGGTTTGATTGGCACGATGGAAGAAGGCAGCAGTGCAGAGATAACTTTTACAAATAATTTCTCAAACTCATTGAAAGTCAGCGGAGAGAGTCATACAGGTTTATTCTGTAATACGATGGAACCGGGCGCATCCCTGACTGCGACTTTTAAGAATAATACTAAGAAGACGGTTAGTGTCGAAGCAACCGCATCAGAAGCAGATGCGGGTGGATTTGTCGGCCGGATGAAAGCAGACAGTCAATTAACGATTGCCGGAACTTCTGCAGCGCAGGTAAGTTCTGCGTCCGGAAAGGCCGGAGGACTGGCCGGAAGCGTGACAGATGGAAAGATCAGCGTTCAGGCAGAAAATGGAGAAAACGAAGCGGCTGCCGGAAAGTTTGCGTTTGCGGATACCTTACGTTAAAGGCAGGCAGTGAAAAAGCAGCAGGCGGACTGATCGGAGCGTATTCGGTTACGAAAGGCGGCATAGATAACGGTACTGACAATTCAATCAGCTACGATCTTTCTGAATATGAGTTTCACGGCATTGCTGTTTCCGGCGGCAAGGATGTCGGCGGATTATTTGGCGTGCTGAAAAACACCAGTACAAGTTCCACTACCGTGCTGTCTCAGGAAAGACGACAGATGCCATCACGACAAAGGTGATCAGTGAGAGCGAAGTGAAAAATCTGGGCGGACTGGTCGGAGCCTATGATACTGTAGCTAGTACAGATGGAAATAGTGTAGCCGTTATGCAAAATACACTGGCCATAAAAGGAACTTCCAACGCTGCTGATTCAGATATCAGGGCAGTTTCCACAGGTGGAAGTAAAGCAAGTACCACGTATGGTGGAGTGATCGGTGCTGTATCCGGCAGCAGTTATGTGGAAATCGAAAATGTGTCTGCTTCCACAGCAGATATGAAAAACAGTAATACCACAAGTGTTGGCGGTCTGGTGGGAAAGCTGAATGACGGTTTCCTCAATGTGGGAAATGTGACAATAACTACAGCAGATGATAATGATCTTGCAAACGAAGCAGATCAGGTGGAAGGTCATGGCGGTCTGATTGGTCATCTGGTAAAGGGGGTACTGCGCCTTCACGGAGAGACAAATTTAGAGAAGCAGAAGATTACAACTGCTTATAACCATGTAGGACAGATTGTGGGATGCAATGAAAATGGTCTGATCTATGCTCTTGGAAATGGTAATAGTCTGGATGCAGACGGAAAAGGCTGGAGCCTGACCCGTTATTCCGGTACGGATCGAAGCGGCTCAGATATTGGAAACTGGGGAGCTGTGATTCGACTTGGGGGAAATCTGTCTGAAGGTGAAGATGGAGTCTTTACCTTTGATGAAGTAGCTCATACTGTTACGATAAACAGTTCTGTAGAGAATGGAACTAAGGCGGATATCAATGGTGCAAATCAATTTGCGGCATATGCGCTGGCATTTGAGTTTTCCAAGACCGATACGGAAAAGACGGAAAAGACGGAAGCACTGAAGCTTGAGAGCGAGGTGGATCGAACCCAGAAACAGACAGTGCAACTGACCGGAGATGTGGATCTTACCAATACAGGTATTATTGGCATCGGCAAGGATAATATAGAGAAAGATAAGAAAGCACATCAGTTCAAAGGAACGCTGGACGGCAGCAATCATACGATTACATTGGATATTGGAGCTACATATGGCAAAGATATTTCTGGAAATGATCTTGCAGCCGGACAGCTCTATGCAAAGCGAAGCGACCAGCGAGATACGCATTACAGTCTGGCACTGATTCCATTTGCCGGGGATGTAACCATTTCCAAGCTTACGATTAATGGTAATGTCATCTGCAAAATACCGAAGACGGTAAATCAGGAAGTAAAAGGCATCAAATATCCAGCATTTGTCGCAGGGGCAATAGGCCTGGCAAGTGGAAAGACAGAATTCAACCATGTTACAGTAAATACCAAGAGTTCTGTAACAGAAGAAGCAACAGATGCAAAGAAGCTTCTGGCTTGGCAAGGAGGATTTCTGGCTCGATGCGAAGGAAGTACGTTAATCTTTACAGATTGTACATGGGGGAATACAGCGAGCCTTGATGATGAACGTGATACTGACAACCACAGAATCGGCGGTCTTGCGGCGGAAGTAATGGGGGGCTGTACCGTAACTGTGCGTAACACGACCTTAAGCGGTTTCATTACATCTGCATCGCAATCCAATGCCTATGTCGGCGGTCTGATCGCAGTCAGCCGTGGGGAAGATTCGAATAATGCGGCAAAACCCAGCACGATAGCGGTTTCTAAATTATCGGTAAAGGGTGAGACGGTCACAACATCATCAGACATAACCAGCGGCGGTCTGCTGGGCTACCAGTGGAAGAATACGAATGTTAAGTTTGCTGCGAATGCCGGAGTGACCATATCGGGCTCGACGCTAAATGCATGCACTGCCCAGTTTGGTGGACTTGTCTATCAGGCAACCGGATACTGGAATGCAACCGCAAAGGACAGCATCGTATTTACGACAGACACAGATAAGAAAAAAAATACCTTTACAGGAAAATCAGAGAAAGAGAATCCAAGTGGTCTGCTGGTGGGAACCGGTCTGCTTACAGAAACGAATGCAGATCAGACCAAGACAACCTCTGCCCTCTATCTGGAAGTGGGCACATGGGGAAGTGCGGCGGATTCCGCTTATAAAATTAACGAGGGTGCAGTTGCCCTGAACATCGGCAATTCAGAGTACTTTGATGAACTGGCTGGCATTACCAGATTTGATGATGCCGGAAACAGCAATGCAGTGGTTTCCCTTGCAGTACATGACAGCAGTGAAAAAGCAGCTTTGATTGATAAGGACAGTACAACGACAAATACATACACGGGTCAGATAGAAAATTATAAAACACAAAGACAAGATACTACTACAACCTGGACAGCTACAGAAAAGACAAGTATACAACGAATCTTAAAAATATCACTTCGGAACCGGATTTAGTTTTGTGGAGTGCAGCCCAGTATGCTGCAGAAAATATCAGAACGTGGTTCAGGGAAAAAATCACCAGTACACCAGATAATCCTTTTGTGACAAGCATATCCGGAAACCTGAATCTGGATGGATATTCGTATTATCCGGTGACACCGCTTACCCCGGTACATATTGGCTCGGAAAGTAATACTGGTTCAGATACAAACCTGACCTTTGCCTACGATGCGATGAATACGATAGAAGAAACAAATAAATCGTTCTCGGATGCAGAACATCAGCATTACCTGATGCAGCACGGATTGCTCTATAACACTTCTCATGGTGTGCTGGTAAATAAGACTTCTTTTGCGGGTGTGGTAGGAAAAGAAAAATTTAAAAGTGAAGAAAATGCAGACGGTTCAGACAACGGTACACAATATAATTCCGGTGCACTGATTTATGGAAGTGTCATCGGAAATCCGATCAGCAACATTGTTGGAATCAATCTGAAAAATGTGACATTGGATGGAATCAGAGTGACAGGAGTGGAAAAAGGCAATGATACCACCTATGCGCCACTTCTGATCAATCGAATTGCAAAAGCAGCAAAATTGACCGTAGATAAGCTCTCCACCAGTGAGAAATATATGACAGGAGAAGGTGAGAATAAAAAAACTGCGTATGCTGCAACCAGTCTGGTCGGCTCCGTCGGTGACAAGACAGCATCCAAGCTGACTCTTTCATTTTCCGATATTGCACTGGACGGACGTGTAAAAGAAGATTCAGAAAAATCTACCTCTGTGTGGAATAATGGAACCACGCAGGTAGAGTATCACACGACTCATACGATATTTACCAGGGCAATCCTTATGGAGTACTTTATGTATTCTTCCGATGGTTCCGGTACGTATAACTTTAACAGTACCGATAATAAAGTTACTTATGGTGTGGAGCTGACGAATACAGAGACAACTGGTCGAAATCCGGATAAGCAGTATCAGTACTATGATGCGGACAGCTATATCACAGATGAGAAGGATGCAAACGCGAATGAAGCTTATGTGAGAGAAAGATATAAGGACACGAATTTTCTTCGTTATGTCAGGGTAGCACAGAATATTGAAGAAAGTACATATGAGCTGGATATCAACCAGAAATCTACTGGTCTGCTGAACGGCTGCGGTACCTATGGGGATCCGTATATTATTGAAGACGCACTTCAGCTGAGTTCACTGGCTTCTTATATCAGCACCCCGGGCAGTATTTCAAACTTCCAGGTAGTATTTAATTCAAAAGTTCTGGACAGTCAGACACAGACAGTTGAGAACTACCATACGCAGGGGAATGCTATTTCTGCTACTACTACAGGCACGGATATTACCTATACATGGGAAAATAATGCATGGAAAGCGGATGGAGCAACAGATACAATAGATACAGATAAAGCAACCAGCTATCTGTTAAATGCGTATTACAAAATCGAGAAAGACATTACGATTTCCGCAGAAACCTTCAGCGGACTTGGTACACTGAAGAATCCATTCAGCGGTGTGATTGTTGGTTCAGCTGATAACGGCAATTCCATCACTGTAAGTATGAAAGGATCGAACGGGAACAAAAACAGCTTCGGCGGTCTGATTGCCTACAGCCGTGGAAGCGTAGTAAAAGATCTGACGGTGGACTATTCAAATGCAAAGATTCAGATGCAGGCTGCAAATTTGCCGGGAACAGAGGAAAATCCATTCTTTGGCGGAATTATCGGTTATTGCATGGGTGGTGATACCATTATTGATCATGTGTCCGTACAGTATAATGAAAATACAGTATCATTTAGCGGTAACTATGAAAAGTTAATAGCTGCCGGAGGATATGTCGGTCTGGTTGGTGGGGCAACCCACGTAACCGAAAATACTGACTATGAAAAAAACCGGCGGTGGAGTAGTTTTCCGCAATATGGATAACACAACCAATACTTTTACGGCGGTATGTGCGGAAGCGGCCGATGAAAAGAAAACAGTAAAGATGTTAAAGGAGGATGGTACACCCGATGGTAAAACAACTACTGAGGGCGGTAACTATTTCTATCGCAACCCCTATGTTGGCCGTGTATTAGATGGCTATGCATGTGCAGAAAAATGTACTGTAAATAATACCGATAAAAACTATACATTCCAAGTTTACAGGAAGGGACAAGTGACCTGACGGTATCCGAGAAAAATGGCGTATTAAACGCTACTGTAGCGTCGGCACAGGGACTGTGGCTGCTGTCCGCGATTGTAAACAGTGGCGCAGGAGCGATGGATTCTACAGGGAGTTATATGGATGTAGACGACGAGGTGGTTGATGCGTATCAGTATGGAAAACCACGTACTGCGACGTATGAAGGAATCGGAACAGATGCAGGAACAGATGCAGGTACAAGGCTTGCAGATGAAAAATACTGGGGTGGAAATGCAGGTTCTGCAGGAAGTGATGGTGCAAAAAACAGAGTTTCTTATCTGGTGAAGAACTATACAACAGGTACCACAGCAGCAAGGCTGGCAGGAAAGAGCAGTGATACAAAGACAGCTACGAATATCCCGGTTAAGAATATCCCGGTTAATCTTACATTCAGCGTAGAAAGCATTGATATGACTGCTTATGGCAATGGATTCCGGGGAATTGGATGTAGCTATGGGGAGAATAAGGTTGTTTGGAATAAAGATTGCAGTATTCCAAAAGTATATCGGCGGAATCTTCTGATAAAGAACATTTCTGGTAATGAAAAAAATGCCACAAAGATTATATTAGACATGAATCAAAATGAGTACAGAATCGAATATACAGATGGTTCATGGCGAAATCAGGGAGCAGGAGTATTTGTCGATTTTCATTTTACAAAAGAGTGTAGTGTGAGCAATCTTGCAATATCAGGAAATGTTAAGATCGGTCTGTTTAATAAAACAAATTCAAATTTGTGCTCTGTGGAAGAATCAGATAACAAAATAGGTGTTGGTGGATTCGCTGCGAGAACGGCCAATTCTACAGGTACGGTTACTTTTTATAAGTTTTCTCTGAAGAACATTGATGTATATGGTGGCACAATGACAGGAGGAGCCATTGGGTATATTGATGGATATAATAATTCTAAGAGAAATGTAACTTTTAGCAACTGGTCTATTGAGAATGTAAATGTATCAAAATGGGTTCAGAACGATGGCAGTTCGGGTGGATTAGTTGGATGGAATGTTGGATATGGTACTTTGGAAATCACAAGAGATTCTAATGAGGATGTTAATATCAAGAATCTTAAAGTTACTACAATTTCAGATAAATATAAGACAGCAGCAGCAGGAGGCCTTGTCGGCGCTTGTGACTCTTCTAGTGTGAGTATTGAAAATGTGAATGCAAATAATGTGACGGTTACCGGAAATAATGTTCGAGATATTGGTGGTTTGATTGCAGGCAACAGAAAGGTGACAAATATTAATATTGACATTAATGTGACTGTGACTAGCTGTGTCTACATTCGATTGAAGTAAACAATCCGATAGATAGTAGCGAAGCTCTACAGGAGGCATAATTGGATATCATAATAATCCATTGGCTATTTTTGGGGTAACCATGGATTGTAATTCAAAGATTAACGGACAGCAATACACAGGTGGTTATGTAGGTCAGTCAAAAGCCAAGGTTCAGATCATGAGTTGTTCGGAAAAGGATACCTATGTAAAGAGTGATAAGCGAAACTGGATTGGCGGTTTTATTGGTTATCAGAGTAGTGGATATACAGCAACATTCCAAACATGTAAGGAAGAAAAGGTGAATATTCTCGGGCGGTATGTTGGTGGTCTTGTCGGAAACAATGATGGGAATATACTTGCATCGAATGTAGAATTTAATCAGGTCATAGCAGTTACTAAATATTATCAGAAATACAATGGAACTTATGATGCCAGATGTGCAGGATTATTGACAGGATCTACAAATAATATGTCTAATAGTAATAGTGTGAAAGGCTACAATATCCTTGCAGAGTCGTGCAAAGTCGGATATGCTGCAAATCCAAAAGTTGAAGATTTATCAGGTGCGTTGATTCAGCTTATAACCGATGTAGGATTCTGGATTGGAATAAGTGGTTCAAATGATGCAATCAATCTGACAGCAGTTTCTGCCTCCGGTACTGTTTTACCACAGAAAGACATTGGAACTCAAAAAGGTTCTGCTACCATCATCTACGCCGATGCCACTGCCACCAAGAGCTACCAGCCAACCGACTCCACAGCGAAACCATCCTCTTCCGCCAGCCCATGGGTAGATGTCAACCCGAAGAGTGATGTGCCTTTTGCAGATGGAACAGTTATGACCGGTAATGCGGCAGGAACTGGAACAGCCAAAGCAATTTTAACCGAACTGGGCAGTGCCTCTCATGATTCAGCTTACTACTGGAATGTAGACGATAGCACGAAAATCAGTGTTGCAAAACTATTAAGTCTAACAAACGACGCGTATCTTACAACTTACAGAGTCGAAGAAAACGCAACTACAACGATAGACGAAAATGTTGACTTCCCGGTGCTTGTTGTAAATAATACCGCAGATGTAGATGAAATAATCTGGGACTATATTGCGGCAATGACAAATGTGAGCAATGGAGATACGGCGAAGAAACAAAAGAGAGACATTACAGCAACGAGTTATAAGTGGGACAGCAATCATAATAATTTTGCACCTCAGACAAATGCAAGCTTAAGTGTCAGCTCAGGAAAGAAGCTTTCCATCACCCCGAATGCATATGATAACCAGTGCAGTCAGTTTACCTTGCTGGATGTGACCTACACAGATCCGACAGACACTACAAACCTACATGTTTTCCATCTGTACATTCCGGTGCTTGTGAACAAGGTTCTCTATATCAATTTCAAAACAAGGTTTCTTGCAGGAACGGATTACTGTGCATCGGATTATCCTATGACAGATATAAGCAGAAATCATTATGCAACCGCAGACTTCAATGAACCATTGACGGCATTGATAGAATACAGCTATGAGAAAGAGACAGACTGGCAGTCTATGCTGGACAATGGTGAGAATCTGCTGTGGTATTATGACAAGGTTCTGAATCTGGCATCGGGCAGTTCGGGTAATACACAAAAACTGCTCCCGGAAGGAACGAAGCTGACGTTGGTAGACAGGCAGACCAAACAGTATTATATTTATACGACAGACGGAAACGAGGATTTGCACAGCTTTAACCTTACAAATATGACAGTGCCAGGCAGTACCGGTCAGGGTCAGACAACTCAGAAATTCGCTCCTGTTTATATCTGCGATTTACTCGGGCTGAAGGCAGATCTGGTGTCGGAAGCGGAAGATGGAACAACCTATTATGTGAAGGAGACAGATCCGTCCAAAGCAACGGTCAGAATCGGCACAGACTATTACCGGAAAGCGGAAGAAAAGGACAAAGATGCAGAAAAATATCGGATGACAATACCAGGAACGGATACTTCTTTGAATTCACAGAAATGGAAGGAAGAGTACTATCTCACCATTCAAATACCAAAGACAGATGGAGTGCCCATTATAAACAACCGATTGTATGCCGCAACAATGTCACGCAAGGAAGGTACGCTGCCGGCTGTTATTAAATCGGATAAGAAGGCGGATAGTTCTGCTTACGTAGTATACAATGGAGTTCAGCAGACGTTCAGTATTTCCACCAGCCGTATTCATAATGGAAGTCCGATGGGAGATACTGCGATGGAAAACGGAGACGGTATCAAAATTAAGCTGACAGGTGAATTGTGGCTGACAGAGGCAGGGCAGGCTCAGTTCAAGTCACTTGGACCTTCCGAAGTTTATCACGAGTTTGATATCAGCCTGAAAAAATATTTGGAAAAGGCGGCTGGAATCAATGGTGTAATCGGTACAGAAAACATCCAATATATATATCAGTTTTCAAAATCAGATGGAACAAAAATCTATTCAGAAGAAGGTAAGAATTCAAACGCAGCCGGACTTGAAACGATGTCGCTTCGATATGGAAGCAGCAAGTTGAAAAGTGCATTGGAAGAGGCAGACAGTGAGAAGAATGCGATAACGGTTACAGCTGAAATCACACTTACTTATGATGACGTGGATGGTTTTCCGGTGAGAGGCGCCGCAGATACAGACAGTAGTGTACATCCGTTGTTGGTGTGTCACGTATTGCCAATACATCCACGCAGCTGCCGATTACAGAAAATAAAAAACCGAAAGAAGATGAAAATCGTTATTACATTACAAACCCATCCAAAGCGATCCTCAGATATTCCAGCGTAGATGGAAGCGGAATCGGAGATACGACGCAGCAGCTTGGAGTCAACCCGAGTGATGCAGCAAAGAACCGTTCCGACATGATCTATACAAGAGCAGATTATGATTATTCCAATGTGGATGCAGAAACTCTTGCCAAGGCTGCAGCCATCCGCTATAAAATGGAATTGTTCCAGAAAAATGAGAATGGAACTTATGATGAAACAAAACCGTTGAAAATTGGATCTTATCTCCAGAATATTGTCAAAGATGCAAAATCAGATGATATTTCCGGAAATGGTGATAAAGCATATCAGTGGAAGAACGATTTTGTATCGGACGATACGAAGCACCAGTTTGCGCAATTTACCTTTACGCCATTGACCGGCGGGAAATTTGAAAAAGAGCAATATACTTATGCAAATTACAGAGTGCGCCTGACTGCGGTTCTGCTCGATAAAAACGGAAGTGAACTGGATGGTACGAAAGCAACGGATATATCATCTATACCAATGCCCGGATCTATCAGGATATGATAGACAATAATTAAGCGATCCGGCATCAGACAAAATGTTGCCGTTCGCCGGAAAATGGCGGACGGTAACAATAAAAAATGGGACAGAAGCGAGGTGAAAAGGGATGCGCTGGAAAAAAGGAAAAGAAGAGCTGACGGCAGAAGAATACAGACAGAAAGCGCAGAAACAGATAGAGCTTCTGAAAAACCAGTGGAAAATCTTTTTCCGGACGGGAATTATCGTTGTTGCAGCTTTCATTGTGATGATCGTTGCAAGTATTGCATGGTTTGTCAGCAATACCAGGGTCGCTGCGACTGGTGTTGCTATCCGGCCTGCGGATATGCCCTTCGATCTTCCGCGGCAGGGACAAAAAGTGATGAAGATGCAGATCGAGGCATATATGACAAACTGCTGACAGTATCCCCTGGAGCCTTAAGAGAGATAGACGGGAAAAAATACTGGTCTACCGATGGAAGCCACACTTCCATCTGCTGGGCTGTTACACCGGAAAGCAATATGAACAATACGGGTGAGGATGGAAAGCCGACAGGGATTGAGCCGGGGTCTTATGGAAAAATGACATTTTACATCATTCCCAATAAGAATGGTCCGCTTAAAGTAACGTTAGATCTGGTTCTGACCGGATATCAGATCGCGGATGACAAAAAGAATGAGGAGAATGTGACCCAAAATGATTTAACGGAAGTTACGGATCCGTCGCTACAGCAATTGCTGGAAGGACACATTCTTTTGTTTGCGGGATACAATGGGAAGGCGGGGTGCTATAAAGGCTGGATATCCCGGGATGCAGGAGAGTGGAGTATGAGGCTTGGCAGTGAAACGGAAACGGCTGTCCTTGAAGTAAAGAATGGAAAGCTGACCTGGAATAATACGAATGCCCAAAAAGACACTGCTTATCCGGTTACGATATACTGGATCTGCCGGAAAGGCTGGAATCGTATCTGAGAAAAGCAGACAGCTATAGCGGGAAAAATCCGCTGCTGTTTCCGGAAAATCTATCAAGTGAGGAGAATGCACTTTCGGCATTGCCGGAGAACCTGTTTGAGACGATGGGCAAAGTGGAGGAGAATTCATCATCGAACCGTTATTTCCGGTGGGAAGATTCTGAAAAATTTCAGGAGAATGTTACAAAAGATACGCTTTCACAGATACGGGAGAAATTCAATCCGGCTCTCTATTCTATGATCGCGGCTTACTATGATTCAGCAGACCAGTATCTTGGGAAAAACGTCCAGTATGTGCAGCTGAAACTGGATGCGCAGTAAAACCGGACAAAAACGTGGCAAAGAAGGAGGTGCTTCCATGAAGGAGCAGACAGAGAGACAGCAGGATGAGGTCAGACAGGGGAAGCACAGGATGCGGCTGACGCGGAAAAAACGGGTTGTCATATCTGTGATTCTGACATTCTCTGCCCTTCTGGCGCTGCCGGTTTTTGCCTGGCTGTATATGCATCGAAGCATAGAGACGATAACGAAAGTAAATATGCCAAACGCATTGCTGATCGGAGCCGGAGATGCAAAACCGATCCAGCAGCTGGAGCTGAGCAATATTGACGTTTCCGGGGCGCAGAAGTATAAAGACGTTGTATTCTGTGTGTACAGCACAAAGCCGGGACTGGCTTATCATCTTCAGCTGGCACATACTACGAATATTGGATTTTCGTATGAAATTGATAAGGCATCTATAGAAACGGATGCGGTGAATGGAAGTATTTTTTATCTGGGGGATTACTATAAGAAAGGTAGTAAGTTGGCAGGAAACTATTTAAATAAAGAGACAGAAAGCAACTATGCAACAAATGCTTATCATGAGAAAACATATGAAAAATATGGGAATGTTCAGATATCAGCAGAGCCTCTTTATTGGAAGACAGCCAGTCAGGAAAAACTTCCGGATGAAAGGCAAAAGCCAGATAAAAATGGGAATTATGTGAACTATTATATTCTGCATATCACCTGGGATGAAACGGTACAGAACAACAAAGAAACGGATATGATTTATATTATGGCGGGCTGAGTAACAGCGAAATCCGCAGCCGGGAGTCTGGAGGGGACATTCTGGCTGTGGATTTTTTAATAAAAATGTAAGACTGTAGCAGTGGCAGTCTAATCGCAAATATGATATAGTAATAGAACAAAAGAACATCATACTATAGCATCTGTGTCTGCAACGGAACAGACCTCTCTTCAGCACATAATTGGGCGGGCGGAAGGTACAGAAAAGAGTGATGGTTACTTGGGGTCAGGTACCATTAGAGAAACAAAAACGATTTGGAGATTGCTGGGCTTGGAAATTTAGGAATCAAAACAAATTGTGTTATCGTCTCTTTCGTGCTAAACTAAAAACACACAGACATCGATGGCAAAGAAAATAGAACACGGATGCGAAAGGATGAAAATGGATTGAGAAGTAAAACTCGAAAAAAATATTAAGATGCCAGGAAAATCCGTACGGAAAAAATTATAGAGAAATGAAGCTGCGGCAGAATAAAAGCAGGTTAAGAAGAAAACAAAACAGAAAGAAGGGGATCTATGAGAAACGAATTTGCACGGAATCTGGATCTTGCGCAGGCGAAGATCCAGTATGATGAACAGTGCAAAAAAGTGCTGGGTGACAAGAACGTTCTTTCCTGGATCCTGCAGAGAACGGTAAGGGAATATGCGGGGATGAACCGGGAAGAAATCATGAAATGCATCGAGGGGAGCCAGAGATCGGAAGCCGGAGAGTAAACCCGGGAGAAACCAATGCATCGCAGATTACGGGAATGGCGAATGAAGATAAGGTAAACGAAGAAGGAACCATTTTTTATGATATCCGATTTTTTGCCTGGATACCCAAAAGCAGAGAAAAAATCCGCCTGATTATTAATGTGGAAGCACAGAAGAAATACCATACGGGATATTCTCTGACGACACGCGGCGTGTTCTATGGGGCAAGAATGATATCGGCACAGCTGGAACAGAGTTCGAAATTCCGGAATACGATAAGATCAAAAAGGTGTATTCCATCTGGATCTGTATGAATGCACCGCAGTACATTGGAAATGCTATTTCAGAGTATAAACTTGAAAAAACAGACCTGATACCGGGGATTCCGGATCGAAGGAAAGAATACGACAAACTGTCGGTCGTGATGGTGTGCCTGAATACAAAGAAAGAAACAGAGGATCAGTTTCTGGGAATGCTGCAGACGTTGTTTAATACGGAGCTGGCAGAAAAAGAGAAGAAAGAGCGTTTGGAACAAGAGTATGAAATTCAAATGGAAAACGGATTTGGAAAGGAGCTGAGCTTAATGTGTAATTTGTCTGATACAGTAGAGGAACGTGGAATCCAGAAAGGGATCGAGAAAGGAATTGAACAGGGAATGGAAAAAGGAATCGAGAAAGGCAAATTAGAAATGCTCTTTTCCCTGGTTCGGGACCATGTTTTAAGTAGTGCGGATGCTGCGAAGAGAGTTGGAATGTCGGAAGCAGAGTTTGTGAGTTTGATGCAAAAATAAAGCGATGATATGAAACGACTCGGGGACAGATCCTACTCGGGGTCAGGAACCATTAGGCGTAAATAGAAAAACTGAGATAGAGGGAACATATATGCGATTTCATTTTCAATATAAGGTGATCTATGAATCAGGAGATATTTTTGAGCAAAATAGAAGAAATGAATTGTGTGTTGATATCACGCAAGAAGAATATAAGAAAATCATTACAGGCGTACTTCAAGGTATTTCAATAAAACAGATTGAAGGAATATCGGAGGTAATTACGAAAATGACAGAAGATGTTCTGTTTGCGGATCGCTGGATGAACAAAAATGGTTCCATGAGAAGCACACCGTTGAAGAAAAACAGAAAAATTTCGGAAATAGAATTTTTTATGACAGAGAATGAACTTCAGCGGATAAAAAAGGAAAAAGATCCGATCAGGATGCTGGAACGCCCGAAGGAGCAGATGACGGTGTATAGAAGTGATGGAACTTATATTACGCTTGAAACAGAAAATGGACAGGTAATCATAAAAGATTCTACAGAGAAAAATAGTTATCGGATCGTGGATGCGGACTATTTTATTCATCATACTGTGCGTGGATAAATAAAAATACAGGGCATAGAAGTAAAAATCATAAGGGGCTGAACAGAAAATTTTTTGTTCAGCCCCTTCCTTTTATCTGAATTTCAAATTCCTGCACCGGTTCAGGCAGGCGAAGATTTCCTGGCGTCTTGGGCGAGCCAGGTTGCCGGGGCGTCCAGGGGCCAGGAGCGCCAAAAGCCCTTTTTCATCCATTTCTTTTTCCAGCAGATCGACAACCTGAATTAAGGTTTTCTTTCCATCCATCGCCCGCTCTGCAGCCTCTAAAAGGAGCGCCGCCAGTCCGGAGAGCTGCTCGGAATCCGTGAGTTGTTCCACGGCCCGCAGGTCAGTCAGGGATTTATTAACCAGAATGGATTCCTGTCCCATCACTTTGACTTTTGTGCGGTCGCTGCCGGTTAAGACTTTATCCGGCAGTGGATGACGCTGGAAAGACGGGAGTGCAAACGGACGCACAGAAGCCGTAAACGGCGGGAATTCCGCGGCAATGGCTTTGGCACGTTCTGTGATGTCATACGGAACATATTCTTTCATCTGAATGACCGTATCGGCAACATGAAAATAGGAGCCGGAACTTCCTGCGACGAGAATGGAAGAAATCTCAAGCTTTTCATACAGGTCACGCACGCGGCTGATAAACGGAGTGATTGGCTCTTCGCTGTCGGCCACCACGCGCTGCATCAGTTCATCGCGTACCATGAAATTCGTGGCGGAAGTATCCTCGTCAATCAGGAAAAGTCCGGTGCCGGATTCCATTCCTTCGATTACATTGGCGGCCTGTGAGGTGCTTCCGCTGGCATCCGCGGTTGAGAAAGCGGTCGTATCACTCTTTCCCGGGAGATCGTGGATGAAAAGGGAGATATCGACATTGCTGATGCTGCGGGAGTCCTCGGAGCGGAGCTTTACAGCGCTTGCATCGGTGATAACATATTCCCTTCCGTCTCCGGCGATGTGGTTGTATACACCCATTTCCAGCGCCTGCAGCAGGGTGGACTTTCCATGAAAGCCGCCACCGACAATCAGAGTAACGCCAAGGGGAATGCCCATGCCGGAAATCGGTCCGTGATTGGGAAGATCCAGCGTAACACGTAAGGTGTCGGGAGAAGAAAATGGAACCGCATGCCTCATCGGAAGATCAGAAACACCCGTTTCGCGCGGGAGAATGGCGCCATCGGCAACAAAAGCCGTCAGGTGCTTTTCTTTTAACTGCTGCCGAATGGCCTGCTGATCCTCAGAAAGAGCAGCAACCGCGGCACAGGCTTTCGGATTCAGAAAACGGTACAAAAGCGATTTTTCCACGCAGCCCGGCAGAAAGTCGAAGAGAATGCGGATCAGCTCCTGGGCGGCGATGGTGCGGCCGTTGGCGGGAAAACCGATTTCCATGTTGAGAACCAGACTGCCGTTTGCTGCATTGAAAACACAGGCGGTGCGCTCGAGAATCTCCTGACCGCAGCGGCTTACGCCAAGCAGTCCGCTTTTGCCGGATCCCTTTGCACGGAAGGAATACGGTGCGATTGCGCGTGCAAACTGGCGCAGCAGGTAATCCTGAAGAGCGATGCGCTTCTCGTACGTGTCGTACAGGGACGGCGGAAATGCGGCAGTTTTTCCGGTGACATGGATGCTGACGCGCGATGGTGCGGCAAAGGGATCGCCCTGGACGTGGTCGATGGAGAGGATATAGTTTGGAAACTGGTAAGCACCGCGGGCAGACTTATAGGCGGGATAACTTTTTGTGGTTGATATTAAATAAAAGCTGTTTCAGGTCATTTGCAGATTGCATAAAAAAAAACTCCTTCAAAATGAAGATTCTTTGTATAGATCATTTGTGATAACTATAGCATAGCAGAACGGAAAAATCCAAAGCAAAATGGTGCAGAGCAAAAAAGAGCGAAAAGCCTCTCCACAGAGGGAGGACTTTTCGCTCTTTTGCTGTGGCAATGCAGGGAAGGAGACAGCATGGAATATCAGGATGCCTGCTTTGCACGCCGTGTGCGTTCGAAGTGAATCAGATAAATAAGAAATACAGGAAATTTCGCGAAATGTCAACGTTTGGAAACGCTCTGGCGTTTTACCAGTTTGGTTGCCATGCACATTTTCAGACACTCGCGTTTCGGGTCAGATACGCGGTCAAGAAGGCGCTGGACAGCGGTTGCGCCGAGTTCCCGTTTTCTGACTTTCATGGTGGAAAGCGGCGGAACCATCATATCGCACATCGGAACATCGTCGAAACCGATGATGGAGACATCCTCCGGGATGCGGTAGCCGTTTTCGCGCAGCGCGCGCATGGCAGCAGCAGCGATGATGTCATTGTCGGCGAAATAAGCATCGGCGATCGGCGCTTTCGACTCAAGGAGACGCAGCATGTCGCGGTAGCCATCGTCAGAGGTCGGGGAAACGGCGTGTACATAGGGATGGGAGGTGCTTATGCCGTTTGCGCGGAGTGCCTTGTAATAGCCGTCGGCGCGCTCGGAGAAGTTGCTGATGTCGAGGCTCGAATGAAGGTAGCCCACGTTTTTGTGACCGCACTGGATCAGATAACTGGTGGCGTTGAAAGCGCCCTGGATGTTGTTAATCAGAACGCAGTCGTAATCCAGCTCGTCGTAATAGCAGTCCACCACAACAATCGGGACAGAAAAATCGCGGAACTTGCGGAAATCGGACGGCGCCATCTCGGTTGCGAGAAGGAGAATCCCCTCACAGTCCACAGCACGGAGCGCGTCAAGCTGGCTGTCGATGTCCATCGTCTCATAAAAATAGGAGATATGGAGTGCACAGCCCTGACGGGTGCATTCGGTGGAAATTCCCTCGGTCAGCTGGGAGAAGAACGGTGTGTCGGCAGCGACTTTTCCATGCTTTTTATAATTGACCAGCTGGATAATGCGGGAAGATGCGCCGGAAGATTCGTTCTTTTTGGGCTCATAGCCATACTCGGCTGCAGTCTTTAAAACCAGTTCCCTGGTGGCATCGCTGATGCCGGGTTTATTATTGAAAACCATCGAAACGGTGGCAGGCGATACGTTAATCAACTTTGCCAGTTCTTTTGCAGAAATATTCATAAGATTTTACTCCTGTTCCATAAATTCGGGATGCCAGAAATCTGCAAAACAGCGGCAGATTTCTGAAAAAGCATTAACTCATGGTCTGATTTTAATATGAATTAAAAAGGAAGTCAACTTCTGAGCGGAAAAATTTAAAAATATGAAGGAATGCATAAAAAACGGGTGCTGTTTTTGTGTAAATTACTAAAAAATATTTAATATAACTAAAACGAGATTGACAAATTCAACTGCATTTAGTAATATAAGGGCTATAGAAAAGAAGATGATTCAATCATGAATTTAACAAAATTCAACGAAAAATTAAATGGAGGAAATGAATATGAAATCAGTCAAAATCGGATTTGCCCCTACGAGAAGAAGCATTTTCAGTGCGCCGGATGCCGTAAAATACGCCAACTTGACGAGAGAGCGTTTGAAAGAGCTTGGCGTTGAATTTGTGGACATCACCGATATCAACGAGGAAGGCCTGTTTTACGATGAAGCGGACCGTGAAAAGATCCAGGAAAAATTCAAAAGAGAAAATGTAAAAGGAATTTTCTTCCCGCACGGCAACTTCGGTACCGAGTATGTCTGTGCAAGACTGGCAAAAGAGATGGGACTGCCGGTACTCCTTTGGGGACCGCGCGATGAGCGCCCGGATGAAAATGGTGTTCGTCTCCGCGACAGCCAGTGTGGACTTTTCGCAACCGGAAAAGTGCTCAGAAGATTCCAGGTCCCCTTTACCTATATGACGAACTGCCGCCTGACCGATCCGGAATTTGAACGCGGCATCAAAGATTTCCTTGCCGTCTGCAACGTCGTCGATACGTTCCGCCATACCAGAATCCTGCAGATCGGACCGCGTCCGTTCGATTTCTGGTCCACGATGTGCAACGAAGGCGAACTGCTGGAGAAGTTTAATATTCAGCTTTCTCCGATTCCGTTGCCGGAACTGACCGAAGAGATGAAAAAAGTAAAAGCAGAAGGAACCGAGGTAGCAAACGTCGTTTCTTACTGCAATACCAATATGTGCGTAAAGATTAAACCGGAAGAACTGGAAAATGTAGCAGCTCTGAAGGTTGCGATGAAAAATCTGGCTGCAAAATATTCCTGCAATGCCATCGCGATCCAGTGCTGGAACGCGCTGCAGGGTGAGATCGGCATCATGCCGTGTGCGGGCAAAACTCCCTGCTGAACGAAGAGGGAATTCCGGTTGTCTGTGAGACCGATATCCATGGCGCCATCACCGCTCTGATGGTAGAGGCTGCCGGCAGAAACGATAAGAGAAGCTTCTTTGCCGACTGGACGGTACGCCACCCGGACAACGA
>ENA-OQCN01000123-OQCN01000123.1-human-gut-metagenome-genome-assembly--contig:-NODE-123-length-37588-cov-2.010945_pt1 | contig 37588 bp, 46 predicted proteins | sample MGYA00242497_ERZ504576 | MGnify/ENA primary metagenome ERZ504576 (study PRJEB26092, sample SAMD00036296) | human gut metagenome | host: Homo sapiens | study: EMG produced TPA metagenomics assembly of...
GACGAGGATGAGGCAAAAAAAGCACTGGCAGTAGCTGTGTACAACCATTATAAGCGCATTACCCACATTGAAGAGAGCAGTGACGTTGAGATTCAAAGAGTAATATTCTCATGCTTGGTCCGACTGGTTCAGGAAAGACTTACATGGCACAGTCGTTGGCGAAGTTACTCAATGTTCCGTTTGCAATTGCAGATGCAACTTCTCTGACAGAGGCCGGTTATGTGGGTGAAGATGTTGAAAACATCCTGTTAAAGCTGATTCAGGCAGCCGATTATAACATCGAGCGTGCAGAATACGGTATCATTTATATTGACGAGATTGATAAGATCACGAAGAAGTCTGAGAATGTATCTATTACCAGAGACGTTTCCGGTGAAGGTGTTCAGCAGGCATTATTAAAGATTTTAGAGGGAACCGTAGCAAGCGTTCCGCCGCAGGTGGAAGAAAGCATCCGCATCAGGAGCTTTTACAGATTGATACCACCAACATTTTATTTATCTGCGGAGGTGCATTTGACGGTCTTGAAAAGATCGTAGAGAGCCGTCTTGGAAGTGGATCAATTGGATTTGGCGCTGAGATTATTGGAAAGGATGAGCGCAGCATCAGTGAATTGTTTGCGCAGGTGCTTCCAGAAGATTTGGTAAAGTTTGGACTTATACCAGAGTTTATCGGACGTCTTCCTGTTATGGTATCGCTTGAGCAGCTTGACGAGGCAGCTCTTGTAAAGATTCTTACAGAGCCGAAGAATGCGATTACAAAGCAGTACACGAAGCTGTTTGATATTGACGGTGTAAAGCTCACCTTTACAGAAGATGCAGTCAAAGCAGTTGCGAAGAAGGCACAGGAAAGAAAGACCGGTGCAAGAGGCTTACGAGCAATTCTGGAGTCCGTCATGATGGATACCATGTACGAGCTGCCTTCTGATGATACAGTAGGAGAATGTATCATTACTGAGCAGACAGTAGAGGGAACAGAAAAGCCGCAGATCGTGCGCCGCGATATTGAGGTTGTAAAGCGGGAAGAAAGAGCCCGCAGATTCCTGAATAAATCCGGGGAGACTGCCTGACAGTCTCCCCCTTTCTATTTTTATAAGGGAGAAAAACAGTGCAAAATACATTAATTACAATCGCTCTGCGTGGAATCACCGTATTGCCGCGTATGAGGATTTATCTGGATATGAACAGGCCGATGTCGATTGCAGCGGCGACCAATGCACAGAAGACAAATCAGAATGTATTTCTGGTTGCACAGAAGGATCCGAGTGTGGAAAATCCGGGGCAGGAGCAGTTAGAGCAATTTGGTGTTATTGCGCAGGTAAAACAAATTATTAAGGGGCCCGAAGACAGCTTCCGTGTGCTGGTCACAGGTCTGCAGTCGGCAAAGCTAGAATCAATTGAGGAATATGTGCCAAATTTGATTGCAAGGGTGACTGTTTTTGAGTCAGAAAAAAGCGATGAACAAGAAATACTGGCAGATGATTTAGACAAAGGGGATCAGGAAAAAAAATTGAGGAAGAGGCTAAAATTCGTGTACTCAAGGATCTGATTGAACAATACTGCCGTGTTCAGCCAAAGGCCAGCAGGGAACTGGCCAATTTGCTGCTGCAGCACATGGATATCGGAGGTTTTTGTGCACTTATCGCATGCAATTTGCCTATGAAGCAGCAGGAACGTCAGAAATATTTGGCCGCATATCCGGATGAGGAAAAACGCTACGAATTTATTTTGGAGTGGCTAAGCAACGAAACGCCTGTAGAGCGATTTCGCGCTGAATATCAGAGCAAGGTGAAAAATGCGCTTGATAAGCAGCAGCGTGACTATATTTTGCGTGAACAAATGCGCCTTATTCGAAAGGAACTTGGTGAGGGAGCAGAATCTGCGGCAGACCGCTACGAAAAACAGCTAAAAGAGCTTAAAGCACCAGAAGAAGTAAAAAAACAGCTTGAAAAAGAAATTAAGCGTCTGCGCAGCAATCCGATGGATGGTCCAGAAAGCAAGGTTAGTCAGAATTATATTGAGACATTGCTTGAGATGCCATGGGAGGAGCGCACCAAAGAGCATATCTCGATACGTGCAGCAAGAGAGGAACTTGATAAGGATCATTATGGTCTTGAAAAGGTAAAGGAGCAGGTGTTAGAATTTCTTGCTGTCAGACAGCTGCAAATGAATGCGCAGGAAGCTGATAAAGAGCAGGAAAAAACACAGCCGCGAAAAGGCGGTCGTATTCTTTGCCTTGTAGGACCGCCTGGAACTGGAAAAACATCAATTGCCCGCTCCATTGCTTCTGCATTAAATCGTAAGTATGTGCGCATCAGCTTGGTGGTGTGCATGATGAGGCTGAGATTCGCGGTCATAGACGAACATATGTCGCGGCGATGCCGGGGCGTATTGCGCAGGCCATCAAAAAGGCAGGTGTTATAAATCCTTTAATGCTTCTTGATGAGCTTGATAAAATGGGAAGCGACAGTTTGCATGGAGATGTATCATCTGCTATGTTAGAGGTACTTGACCCAGAACAGAACGCAACATTTACAGATCACTATCTTGAGGTACCGCTTGATCTTTCCAATGTATTATTTGTCGCAACAGCAAATAATTTACAGACAGTTCCGCAGCCATTACTTGATCGTATGGAGATCATAGAGGTCAGCAGCTATACTGAAAAAGAAAAATATCAGATTGCCAGTCGTTTTCTGCTTCCAAAGCAGATTGAAGAGCAGCGCTGCCAGAAGGTCTATTAAGAGTGGATCAGAGTGCACTTGAAAAGGTGATAAGCGGATATACAAAAGAGGCGGGTGTTCGTGGACTTGAAAGACAGCTTGCTATTATTTGCCGCAAGGCTGCTCTAAAATATCTTGAGGAAAACTGCGAACAAATTGAAGTCACACCAGACAATTTATCAGATTATTTAGGCAGAGAGCGCTTCCGCAAAGAAGAAATAGCAGCAAAGGGCGAGCCAGGAATTGTCAGAGGTTTGGCATGGACAAGTGTAGGTGGTGTAACTCTTGAAGTTGAAGTAAATGTAACACCGGGTAAGGGTCAGATGAAGCTGACAGGAAAGCTTGGTGATGTCATGAAGGAGTCAGCGCAGGCAGCACTTAGCTGTGTACAGAGTGTGGCAGGTGAGTATGGTATTGAAAGTGATTGGTTTGAAACACATGATATACATATTCATATTCCAGAGGGTGCAGTGCCAAAGGATGGTCCGAGTGCCGGAATTACGATGGCAACGGCAATTCTTTCTGCAGTAACAAATCGTGCAGTGCGGCCGGATGTAGCAATGACTGGTGAGATTACGCTTCGTGGTCGTGTACTTGCGATTGGTGGCTTAAAGGAAAAACTTCTCGCGGCGAAGGCAGCAGGTGCAACGCTTGTATTTGTGCCGGCTGATAACCGTGCAGATTATGAGGAGTTGACAGATGAAGTAACAACAGGGCTGTGTGTGCGCTTTGTAACGCATATGCGCGAAGTTATAAAGGAGGTTTTTGAGGCATGATTATCAAATCAGTCAATCTGGAGACAGTCTGCGGTATAACGAGCAAGCTTCCAGAAAATGAATTTTCAGAATTTGCATTTGCGGGAAATCAAATGTAGGAAAGTCTTCTTTGATTAACGGTCTGATCAGCCGTAAGGCATATGCGCGTACATCAGCAGAGCCGGGAAAGACACAGACGATTAATTATTATAAGGTCGAGTATCGCGAGAAGTCTCAAAAAGAGATAGAAGCACAAGGCCTTGACGCTTCCTATGCGCAGGAAAAAAGTGTTTATTTTGTTGACCTGCCAGGATACGGCTTTGCAAAGGTTTCAATGGAAACAAAGGAAAAGTGGGGAAAAATGATAGAGAGCTATCTGCACACCTCAAAGCCGTTAAAGGGAGTATTTTTGCTCGTAGATATTCGTCACAAGCCGTCCGCAAACGACTGCCAGATGTTTGACTGGATGGTTAACTCAGGCTTTTCACCAGTTGTCATTGCAACAAAGCTCGATAAGATTAAGAGAAGTCAGCTTTCAGCGAGAGTAAAAGAGATACGAAATACACTTGGAATGAAATCAAGTGAGGTATTAATCCCGTTTTCTGCTGAGACCAAGCAGGGACGCGAGGAGATCTGGGCGTATATAGATAGTAAGAATGAAGAATAGTTTTTACTTGCAGTTTCTCCACATTTATGTTATACTTCACTGTGAATTATCAGATATTCGAGATAGGAGGATGAAGATATGAAGGAAACTAAGACTTTAACAAGCAAGACTTTGCAGAACACCATGGCAAAGGGTGGCTGTGGCGAGTGCCAGACTTCTTGCCAGTCCGCATGTAAGACTTCCTGTACAGTAGGAAATCAGAGCTGCGAAAACAACAAGTAATTTTTCTGGACTTGGTTGATGGAAAGCCGGGGAGGAAACTCCTCGGTTTTCCATTGTATGCGTTTTTATGATACCAGGGTCAAAAGCTCCAAAAGCCGTTCGTGCTTGCACGATTAGGTTTTTGAGCTATCAGTGGGGGCAAAATACCTTTTGACCCCAACATCATTTTTATGAAGAAGGATAAAGATAAGAAAGGTTGAATAGTAGTGATACATCAATATAAGAGCCATGGCTACAACATTGTTATGGACGTAAACTCCAGCGCTGTACATGTAGTAGATGACGTGGTATATGATATGATTCCTGTATATGAGAAGCAGGAAGACAAGGAAGCCATTTTGCTTCTCTTGACAGTTACCCAAGAGAAGAGCTTGAGGCGGCCTACGAAGAGATCACCCGTTTAAAGAATGAGGGAATGCTGTATACAGAAGATATTTATCAGAAGTATATGACAGACTTCAAAAAGAGAAAAACGGTAGTGAAGGCACTTTGCCTGCATATTGCCCATGATTGTAATCTTGCCTGCAAGTATTGTTTTGCTGAGGAAGGTGAGTATCACGGACGTCGTGCACTTATGAGTCTTGAGGTCGGCAAGAAGGCACTCGACTTTTTAGTTGCAAACTCTGGAAACCGCAGAAATCTTGAGGTCGATTTCTTTGGTGGTGAGCCTCTTATGAACTGGGATGTCGTAAAAGAGCTTGTAAAATATGGAAGATCTCTTGAAAAAGAGCATAATAAGCTGTTTCGTTTTACACTGACCACAAACGGTGTGCTTTTAAACGATGAAGTAATGGAATTTTGTAATAAAGAGATGAGCAATGTAGTGCTTAGTCTTGATGGAAGAAAAGAAGTAAATGATAAAATGCGTCCTTTTAGAAACGGAAAGGGAAGCTATGATTTAATCGTTCCAAAATTCCAGAAGTTTGCAGAAAGCCGCAATCAGACAAATTATTATGTTAGAGGAACATTTACAAGAAATAATCTTGATTTTTCGAAGGATGTGCTTCATTATGCTGATCTTGGTTTTAAGCAGATGTCTATGGAGCCGGTTGTTGCATCACCAGAGGATGATTATGCAATCCGCGAAGAAGATCTGCCGCGTATCCTTGAAGAATATGATAAGCTTGCTGATGCTTATTTGGAATATCGTAAAGCTGGAAAAGGATTTAATTTCTTCCACTTTAATATTGATTTGACACAGAGCCCATGCGTAGCAAAGCGTTTGTCAGGCTGTGGCTCTGGAACAGAATATCTGGCTGTCACCCCGTGGGGTGATTTCTATCCGTGCCATCAGTTTGTTGGACAGGAAGAGTTTTTACTTGGAAATGTTTATGATGGTATTGTAAAGCAGGATATATGCGATGAATTTAAACAGTGCAATGTATATGCAAAGCCAGCCTGTCAGAATTGCTTCGCGAAGTATTATTGCAGCGGCGGCTGTAATGCAAATGCATACAACTTCACAGGTTCTATCACAGGTTCCTACGATGTTGGATGTAAGATGCAGCAGAAGCGTATCGAGTGTGCCATTATGATTAAGGCAGCACTTGCTGACATGGAAGAAGAGACAGGGGCATCTGCTGATGTTGCCGGTGAAATCTCCCACGTGTGTTAACATGAATTAGTACGGATCTTAGATCTGTATGAAAAAGGAGACTATCTTAGATAGCCTCCGAATAGAGAAGGAGATAGAAAGATGAGCAAGAAAAAAGGATTATCCGTCTGGTTGTGCTTTTGGCAGTCATCGCATTTGTCGTATACACAGCCGTCAGCGGCCTTGGAAGTGATCGTTCAGGAAGTTTAAACGACATCAGCCTTGGTCTTGACCTTAGAGGCGGTGTCAGCATCACCTATGAGGCAGTAGCGATGTAAACAGCCAGGATATGTCCGACACGAAGGCAAAGCTTGAAAAACGTGTGCAGGATTATTCAACTGAAGCACAGGTTTATTTTGAGGGATCTGACCGTATTACGGTAGACATTCCAGGTGCAACAGATGCAAATGCAGTTTTGCAGGAGCTTGGAAAACCAGGTACCTTGATTTTCTGTACGGATTCAAGTGATCCAGAGGGAACCAAGGTCATGGACGGAAATCAGATCAAGGACGCACAGGCCGGTGCAAGAAGCAATGCAACAACAAATGCAAGAGAGTATGTTGTAAATCTGACGCTGACATCTGATGGTGTCGAGGCATTCTCAAAGGCAACAGAGGAGTTAGCACCTACAAAGGCAGAATTTACATTATGTATAACGGCGAAGTGTTAAGTGCCCCGACTGTAAATGAGCATATTGCGTCTGATACATGCTCCATCACTGGTATGGGTGATCTTGAGGCAGCACAGACACTTGCTTCCAATATTCGTATCGGAGCACTGCCTGTTCAGCTGCAGGAGATGCGTTCTCAGGTAGTTGGTGCAAAATTAGGACAGGATGCAGTTCGTACAAGCCTTATGGCAGGTGTGATCGGTCTGATCTTAGTATTTGCTTTCATGATTATCTACTATCGTATTCCAGGTTTGGCAGCATCTATCGCGCTTATTATGTATACTGCGTTTGTAATTGTTCTGTTAAGTGCGTTTAACGAGGAAATTACACTGACACTTCCAGGTATTGCCGGTATTATTCTTGGTATTGGTATGGCTGTAGATGCAAACTGTATTATTTTCGCACGTATCCGTGAGGAGATCGGAACTGGAAAGAGTGTTCGTACAGCCATTGATGCAGGATTTGCTAAGGCATTTTCTGCAATTATCGATGGAAATGTTACTACTTTGATCGCAGCAGGTGTTTTGTATTTTATCGGTTCTGGTACAGTAAAGGGCTTTGCTCAGACATTGGCTCTTGGTATCGTTGTATCCATGTTTACAGCACTTGTAATTACAAAGAATATCTTGAAGAGCTTCTATGCAGTTGGTCTGCAGGATGAAAAGCTGTATGGAAAGACTGTTTACACAAAAACAGTTAACTTTATTGGAAAAAGAAAGCTGTTCTACAGCGCATCAGGTATTGTTATTGCAATTGGTATTATTGCGATGGTAATCAGCGGTGTAAAGGGTCATATTTTCAACTACAGCCTTGACTTTATCGGCGGTGCTTCCACTAGTGTAACCTTTAATGAGAATTACAGTGTTGAGAAGCTCGAAAGTGATGTACAGCCAGTTGTAAGCGAGGTAACAGGTGATAATGACATTCAGATGACACCTGTAACAGGAAGCAACGAGGTTATCATTAAGACAAGAACACTTACTGTAGATGAAAGAGATGCACTTTACAGCAAGCTGTCAGAGACCTTTGGAGTAGATGAGAGTACCATTCAGACTGAAAATATCAGTGCTGCAGTCAGCAGTGAGATGAAGCGTTCTGCAATTTTGTCTGTCATTATTGCAGCAATCTTTATGTTAATTTACGTATGGATTCGTTTCAAGGAGTTTAGCTTTGGTGTAAGCTCTGTTCTTCCGCTTCTTCACGATGTCTTTGTTTTATTGGCATTTTATGCAGTGCTTCGTTGGACTGTAGGAAATACGTTTATTGCTTGTATGCTGACTCTCGTTGGATATTCTATCAATGCGACAATCGTTGTATTTGACCGTATCCGTGAGAATTTGCACACTAACAAGAATTTGGCAGAAGTTGTCAATGTTTCTGTTACACAGACATTGTCACGAAGTATCAATACCTCTTTGACAACTCTTATCATGGTAGTAGTTCTTTATATTCTTGGTGTAACATCCATCAAGGAGTTTGCACTGCCACTTATCGTAGGTGTTATCTGCGGATGCTATTCTTCTGTATGCATTGCAGGCTGCCTGTGGTATGATTTAAAGAACGCTCTTGACAAGCGTAAGGCAAAGAAGGCTTCTAAATAAGGTAAGTAATAATGGAATATGAAATTTTAAAAACAGAGGGACGGGCAAAAAGAGCCCGTGTCTCTACCGTTCATGGAGAAATTCAGACACCTGTATTTATGAATGTTGGTACAGTTGCCGCAATTAAAGGTGCTGTATCAACAATGGATTTAAAGGAAATCCATACACAGGTAGAGCTGTCTAATACGTATCATCTTCATGTAAGAACGGGAGATAAGCTGATCAAGCAGTTTGGCGGTCTGCATAAATTTATGAATTGGGACCGCCCGATTCTAACAGATTCCGGCGGTTTTCAGGTATTTTCTCTTGCCGGAATGAGAAAGATTAAGGAAGAAGGAGTTTACTTCCAGTCTCATATCGATGGCCATCGTATTTTTATGGGGCCAGAGGAGAGTATGCAGATTCAGTCTAATCTTGGTTCTACTATTGCAATGGCATTTGATGAGTGTCCGTCTTCTGTGGCAGACCGCAGCTATATCAAAAACAGCGTAGAGCGTACCACAAGATGGCTTGCACGCTGTAAGACAGAGATGGCACGTTTAAATTCACTTGAGGATACAATAAATCCGCATCAGCTGTTGTTTGGAATTAACCAAGGCGGTGTTTATGAGGATATCCGTATTGAGCATGCAAAACGCATAAGCGAGATGGATCTTGATGGTTATGCAGTCGGCGGACTTGCAGTTGGAGAAAGCCATGAGGAAATGTATCGCATTTTAGATGCAGTGGTACCATATTTGCCAAAGAATAAGCCAACTTATTTAATGGGTGTTGGAACTCCGGCAAATATACTTGAGGGTGTTGACCGCGGAATTGATTTCTTCGACTGTGTATATCCAAGCAGAAACGGCCGTCATGGTCATGTTTATACAAAGCATGGCAAGCTTAATCTGTTTAATGCCCGTTATGAGCTTGATTCAAGACCAATCGAGGAAGGCTGTCAGTGTCCGGCATGCCGTGCTTATAGCAGAGCGTATATTCGTCATCTGTTAAAAGCAAAGGAGATGCTTGGCATGCGTCTGTGCGTTCTTCACAATTTGTATTTTTATAATAATTTAATGACTGAAATCCGTGAAAGCATTGACAACGGATGCTTTGCGGAGTATAAAAAGAATATGCTCGAATCTATGGCTGCCGGTCCACAGGACTAAGTCATATTCACCTCTGGCATTGCCTTAGAATTTTAGATTCGAATACGAAATTACAAGCTGCATATGCAGCGGAAATGAGAGGAAACTATGAAGAAGAAGTTAGCAGCTGCAGCGGCAGTTATGACCGCACTGTTTTCTATGACAGGATGTGCGACAACAGCAGACGGTGCCGCAACTGGCGCAAATGGAGCAACCAGCCTGATTATGATCGTTGGCTATATGGTAATCATCATCGGTGTTATGTATTTTGTTGCAATTCGTCCTCAGAAGAAGGAGCAGAAGAAGCAGTCTCAGATGTTATCTGCACTTGAAGTTGGTGATATCGTTTTGACAACTTCCGGTTTTACGGAACTGTTATCGACATTACAGATGATACAGTAATCGTAGAGTTTGGAAACAATAAAAACTGCCGTATCCCGATGCAGAAGAGTGCAATCGTAGAGGCTGAAAAGCCAGACGCTGAATAATCAAGATATAATAAAAGAGCTACTGACATACTAGAATGTATGCCGGTAGCTCTTTTTTATTTGCGCTTTCGTTCTTCACGTTTTTCTTTTTCAGCAGCTTTTGCTCGTTCATCAGAGGCATCCTGACGTCTTTTTAATTCATCAATGACACCTGTTACAACCTGTTTTTTCATGTATATATCATAAATCGTCATGCACAGAAACGTAAATAGCTGCAGGTAAGAATCTTGCTCATCATCATCGCAGGAAAAAGTTTCCTTTGAAGTCTCAAATTTATGGCGAAGATCGTCTGCAAGCGGTTTGATGCCATTATCTGCGTATGAAAAATCTTACTATAAATTTCGGAAAAATTAAGGAGAACTGTTTTCATCCCAGAAATGCTGTGTCAATGGCTTTAGCATAGTTTCAATATCGCTGATTGACAGAAAACTTTTCATATAGTAAATAAGAATCAACTGTAGGATATGATTTTCTGTGTATTTTTTTCTGACCGGAGAAGGAAGCAGGTTGTTTTTTGCATAATTATTGATCATAGTTTTTGTTAAAACCTTATCCTCATCATAGCGCCTTGTAGCACCAAGGTGTGTATCCATAAAGGTTGTCACCTGATCCATGTAAAGGTCAATGTTCGGAATTTGATCAGCGTGTATATAGTCAAAAGAGCTGATTTTATCAAGCAGCTGTGAAAAAAGCTCATCGTTAGTCATTTAAAGCCTCCTAAATATTGTGTAGCAATGTTGACGTTCACGGGATGTCCATTCACAAAACCGCACGTTCCGTGCGTCGTTGCAAAACGTCTAACTGGATGCGTGAACTGTAATAACTACATTATATCGTTTTCAAAACCAGATAGCAAGAGAAATTTTCAAAATCCTAGTGACAAACACATAAAGATACGATATAATAAAGTTAACAGGTTAACAAACATAGGTTTTTTTTAAGGAGGAAATGACTATGGGAGTAATTCAGAGATTTAAAGATATTATGTCAGCTAACATCAATGCTATGCTTGATAAGGCTGAGAATCCGGAAAAAATGATTGATCAGTACATGAGAAACCTTGAGAACGATTTAGGCAAGGTAAAGGCAGAAACAGCGTCAGTAATGGCTGAAGAAGCACGTGCAAAGAGAGCTTATGACGAGGCACTTGCAGAAGTTGAAAAGTATCAGAAATATGCAGAAAAGGCTGTTGCAGCAGGAAACGACAATGATGCAAGAGTATTTTTACAGTCAAAGAAGACAGCACAGTCTAAGCTTGAAGGCTTAAAGCTCACATATGACACGGCAGCAGCAAACGCACAGAAGATGCGTCAGATGCATGATAAGCTTGTAAATGATATTTCAGATTTAAGAGCACGCAAGGAAACCATCAAGGCGAAGGTAGCTGTTGCGAAGGCTCAGGAGCGTGTAAATCAGGTTGGATCATCATTAAAGGGTGTATCAAACAATATGTCAGCATTTGATCGTATGGAGGAAAAGGCAAATAAGATGCTCGATACTGCAAATGCTATGGCACAGTTAAATGAGTCTGCAGATACAAATGTAGATGATCTGGACTCGTAAGTATGATCTTGATGATGTGGCAGGTACATCTGATATTGATGATGAATTAGCGGCACTGAAGGCAAAACTTAACTAACTACAAAAATAAGGAAGGTTGACGAGTATGGGATTATTTGGTGGACAATTCTCCAGTGTTGTAGAGTGGAAAGAATACTCGGATGATATTATTTTCTGGAAGTTTCCAAGCAGCGAGATCAAGAAGGGGAGCCGTCTGATTATTCGTCCGGGACAGGACGCGATCTTTATGTATAATGGAAGAATCGAGGGTATTTTCCGTGAAGAGGGAAACTTTGATATTTCTTCCGATATTATTCCATTTTTATCTACACTGAAAAGTTTTACATTTGGATTTAACACACCGCTGCGTGCAGAGGTGCTGTTTATCAATACAAAGGAATTTACAGTAAAATGGGGCACAAAAAATGCGATTAATCTGCCGGTTCAGGGCTTGCCTGGCGGTATGCCAATCCGTGCATTTGGTACATTTAGCTTCAAGGTTTCTGATGAGCAGGTTTTAATCGACAAAATTGCCGGCATTAAGTCAGAGTTTAACGTAGAGGATATCAAGGAACGTGTAATGTCTATGCTTGATATGCTGATGATGAAGTGGATTTCAAAAGAAGGAAAGGATATGTTTAACCTTCAGGCAAATGCATACGACATCGGCAAGGGTATTGCATCAGATCTTGATATGGAGATGGTAAAGATCGGAATTGCTATTACAAGCTTTACGATTCAGAGCGTTTCTTATCCGGAGGAGGTTGCTAAGATGCAGCAGAAGGCAGCAGCTCAGTCCATGATCGGAAATGTAAATACATATACACAGATGCAGATGGCAGATGCGCTTACACAGCCAAACACAGCAGCCGGCAGCATGGCAGGCAATATGGCTGGTATGCAGATGGGTATGGCAATGGGTCAGATGATGGGCCAGATGATGAACGGCAATATGCAGAATAATGCACAGCAAAATCAGGCAGCTCCAGCTTCAAATGGTACTGTGCCGAAGTTCTGTCCGAACTGTGGAACACCGACAATGGTGCAAGATTCTGCTCAAACTGCGGTACAAGCTTGCATAATTACAAAAATATAAAAAAGATAATGGAGGGAGACTGTGCGTACAGTCTTTCTTCCATTTTTATGGAGGAAAAACGTGTCCGATATTTTACAGTCATTAAATCCAGTTCAAAAAGAGGCGGCCAGTTGCACTGAGGGGCCGCTTTTGATACTTGCGGGAGCAGGCTCAGGAAAAACGCGTGTGCTGACGCACCGTATTGCGTATTTGATTGAGGAAAAGGGAGTAAATCCATGGAATATCATGGCAATTACCTTTACAAATAAGGCAGCGAAGGAGATGCGGGATCGTGTCAACCGCCTAGTTGAGTTCGGGGCAGAGAGCATATGGGTAGCGACATTCCATAGCTCTTGTGTGCGCATTCTGCGAAGATATATAGACCGCCTTGGCTATGATAATCATTTTACAATTTACGATACAGACGACCAAAAGAGTGTAATCAGAAAGGCAGTTAAGGAGCTTGACCTTGATCCTAAGCAATATAGGGAAGGACCTCTGCTTGGTGTAATTTCAGCTGCCAAAAATGAAATGATTGAGCCAAAGGATTTTGAAACACAGGCCGGCGGAGATTTTTCGTATGTGTCAGGAGGCGAAAATCTATAAAGCATACCAGAAAACATTAATTGATAATAATGCAGTTGATTTTGACGATCTGCTTCTTTTGACGGTTCGTCTGCTGCGTGAAAATAGAGATATTTTAGAAGCTTATCAGGAGCGTCTGCGCTACATTATGGTTGATGAGTATCAGGACACTAATTCAGTTCAGTTTGAGCTTATTCGCCTGCTTTCTGGAAAATATCATAATTTGTGTGTGGTTGGAGATGACGATCAGTCTATCTATAAATTTAGAGGTGCAGACATTACAAATATTTTAAGCTTTGAGGAGACTTTTCCAGGTGCAAAGGTTGTCAAGCTTGAGCAAAATTATCGTTCCACAAATAATATTCTCGAAGCTGCAAATGCAGTAATTGCAAATAATGCACATCGAAAAGAAAAACATCTTTGGAGTGAAAATGGAGAAGGAAAAGAGGTTTCCTTTATCCACTACGAAACTGCTTATGGTGAGGCAGAAGATGTAATTGACAAGATACAGACATCAGTTCATATGGGAAAGCATCAGTATCAGGACTGTGCAATTCTTTACCGTACAAATGCACAGTCACGCGCATTTGAAGAGAAATGTATTAAAAAGAGTGTACCGTATCGTCTTGTTGGTGGTGTGAATTTCTACCAGAGACAGGAAATCAAGGATATTTTAGCCTATTTAAAGACAATTGACAGCGGACGTGATGATCTGTCTGTTACAAGAATTGTCAATGTGCCAAAGCGTGGAATTGGGCAAGTGACGTTAAATAAGCTGGCTGTCTATGCTTCTGAGCATGGAATGCGTTTGTTTCAGGCAATGGAGCAGGTAGAACAGATTTCTGGAATTGGAAAGGCAGCTGATAAGATAAAAGGCTTTGTCAATCAGATCATGGTATTTCGTGCGCTTGCAAAGGAGCTAGATGCAGCAGAGCTGATTGAAAGCATCTTAGAGCAGACTGGCTACTTAGAAGAGTTAGAAAAGCTTGAGGAAGATAAGGCACAGGCAAAGCAGGAAAATCTTGAAGAATTTCAGAATAAAGCAGCTGACTATTATGCAAATCATGATGAAGCAGCGCTTACTGACTTTTTGGAGGAGGTAGCGCTTGTAGCAGATATTGACAACATGGACAGTGAGGCAGACAGTTTAACATTAATGACACTGCATAGTGCAAAGGGACTCGAGTTTCCTGTTGTCTATATGACAGGCATGGAGGAAGGACTTTTTCCAAGCTACATGTCAATGAACAGCGGTGATCCGGGAGATATCGAGGAAGAGCGAAGACTTTGCTATGTGGGTATTACAAGAGCAATGCAGCAGCTGACGCTGACAGCAGCAAAACAGCGTATGGTTCATGGAAATATTCAATACAGCGCAATTTCTCGTTTTGTTAAAGAACTGCCGCAGGAAAAGCTTGACTGGAAGGAAGAGACATTCGGAGGTCTTTTTAAGAAAGGACCATCTATGACTGCAAACTCACTGTCAGGCAGTTTGTTTGGCGGTTCATCTTCTATGTCATCAGGCAGCTCATTTAGTGCATCACAAGGAAGTCAAATAGCAAAAAAGACAAGCTATGATAATGTTTTTGATTTAAAGTATGCAAAAGCATTCTCAAGTCCAAAGCCAGATAGTCTTGACTACAAAGAAGGCGATAGAGTTTCCCATATCAAATTTGGAAAGGGAACAGTGCTTGCAGTCGAAGATATGAAAAAAGATTATCAGGTAACAGTTGAGTTTGATACAGCAGGCGTAAAAAAATTGTTTGCAGGATTTGCAAAACTTAAAAAGATTTAATAAAATTTATCTAAAACGACAAAGATAAAGCTAGTAATTTTACAGATCATATGGTATACTATTCTAAGATTGATCTTTAGAAAAAAGAAAGGATGGGTTTTATGGCAAAGTTTGATGATCTGCTGCAGGCAGTAAAGGTTCATGAGGTTCTCAAGTCTAAGGAAGAGAATGAGAAAAAGTGCAAATTTTGTTATGTGATTGCAGCAATCGCTGTAATTGCAGCAATTGCAGGTGCAGCATATGCACTGTACCGTTATCTGAAGCCGGATTATTTAGATGATCTGATGATGATTTTGATGATGACTTTGACGACGATTTCTTCGATGATGATGACGAAGAAGAGGAGAAAGAAGACGAGGCTAAAGAAGAGGAATCTGATGAGGCTGAGGAAAAATCTGAGGATGAAGAGTCTGATGATGAGGATGAAGACTGATCTGACATCAATAGGTAAGTAAATAAAAATGATATCCCCGCCGCAAAACGGCGGGGATTTTAGTTCAAGAAAAGGAGATGTGTATGAAAAAAGGCGAGATTTATGAGGGCCGCGTGCAGGAGGTCCTTTTTCCAGACAAAGCGATTGTCGTGACAGATGAAGGGGAAACTGCACAGGTAAAATATGGCATCCCAGGTCAAAAATTACGTTTCGTGTAAAGAAAAAGAGAAAAGAAAAAATAGAAGGCATTTTGCTTGAGATATTAGAAAAGTCAGCTGATGAGACTGCCTGTCTTTGTGAGTGGGCAGGAAAATGCGGTGGATGTCTGTATCAGACGCTTCCATACGAAAAGCAGCTGGCAATTAAAGAAGCACAGATTAAGAAAATGCTTGATAATGGCGGCACCGATTATACATTTGAAGGAATAGTGTCTAGTCCTGTTGTAAGCGGATACCGCAATAAGGTAGAGCTGACATTTGGTGATTCTTATATGGGAGGTCCTCTTGCACTTGGTATGCATCAAAGAGGCAGCTTTTATGATATTGCGGGTATTGAGACATGTCAGATTATGACACCTGATATGCGTATGGCTGCAATGGCAGTGCTTGACCATTTTTCAAAGCTGAATATTCCATTTTATCATAGAATGCGCCATGAAGGTGTTCTTCGTCATTTGCTGCTTCGCTCCAGCGCTGCAACGGGAGAACTTTTAGTCGCCGTAGTTGCTTCTTCACAGGCAGATGCGTCTACTATGCAGCTTGCAGAATTGACAGAAAAATTAAAGGCGCTGCCATTAGAAGGCAGCCTTGCAGGTGTTTTACATATTACTAATGATTCACTTGCAGATGTAGTGCAAAGCGATCATACAGAAGTTTTATACGGCAAAGATTGGATTACTGAAAAGTTACTGGGACTTTCATTTTGTGTTACATTGTTTTCATTTTTTCAGACAAATTCAAGAGGTGCCGAGCTTTTATATCAGACAGTAAGAGATTATATTGGAGAAACAAATCAGAAGGTAATCTTTGATCTCTACAGCGGAACTGGCACAATTGCCAGATTTTAGCACCTGTGGCAAAACATGTGACTGGCGTGGAGATTGTTGAGGAAGCAGTAGAGGCAGCGCGTGTCAATGCCAAATTAAATGGACTTGATAACTGCAGCTTTATAGCAGGTGATGTGTTAAAGGTTGTTGATGATTTGACTGAGAAGCCAGATCTGATAGTGCTTGATCCGCCAAGAGATGGTATTCATCCAAAGGCACTTCCTAAGATTATCGCATTTGATGTACCAACAATTGTTTATGTTTCTTGTAAGCCGACAAGTCTTGTGCGTGACAGAGAAGTATTAGAAGCAGCGGGCTATTATATGGTAAAAGCCAGAGCTGTTGATATGTTCCCGGCTACTGGAGGAATTGAGACAGTCGCATTATTTCTTAAAAAGTAATAAGGAATCGTGCTTGTTTTCAGACGCTTGAGATGATATACTATCAACAAGATCAGAAAATAGAAGAAAAAACATAAATGTAAGACGAAAGGAGAAGAGTATGGTAAATTATTCAGAAAAACCAGAATTGCAGTATCATATTCAGCTAGGTAAAGGTGATGTAGGTCGTTATGTGCTTCTTCCAGGAGATCCGAAGCGCTGTGAAAAGATCGCAGCTCATTTTGACAATCCAGTGAAGATGGCGGACAGCCGTGAATATGTGACATATACAGGCTATCTTGAAGGAGAGAAGGTTAGTGTAACGTCAACTGGTATCGGCGGTGCTTCTGCATCAATTGCAATGGAAGAGCTTGTAAAGATTGGTGCCGATACATTTATTCGTGTCGGAACATGCGGAGGCATGCAGATTCCTGTAAAAAGCGGTAATTTAGTAATTGCAACAGGCGCAATTCGTATGGAAGGAACTAGCGTGAATATGCACCGATTGAATATCCGGCAGTTGCTGATTTTCATATGGTTCAAGCACTTGTACAGGCAGCAGAAAAGGGAAAATATCCGTATCATGTTGGTGTTGTTCAGTGTAAGGACGCATTTTATGGGCAGCATGAGCCAGAGACAAAGCCTGTAAGCTATGAGCTTTTAAATAAATGGGAAGCATGGAAGCGCTTAGGATGCCTTGCATCAGAGATGGAGTCAGCGGCATTATTTGTTGTTGGAAATTATCTTCGTGTGCGCGTTGGATCTATCTTTTTGGTTGTGGCAAATCAGGAGCGTGCAAAGCTGAACATGGAAAATCCAGTTGTTCATGACACGGAGCTTGCAATTACAACAGCAGTAGAGGCGCTGAGAGATATAATCAGAAAGGATAAGGCAAATGAATAATAACAATATCCTGGTAATCGGAATTGCAGGAGGAACAGGCAGCGGAAAGTCGACACTTACAAAACAGCTGGTAAATCATTTTGGCGATCAAATTACAGTGCTTAAGCATGATGATTATTATAAGGCGCACGATGAAATGACATATGAGGAAAGAACACATTTAAATTATGATCATCCAAATGCATTTGATACTGAGCTTATGCTGCAGCATCTGCGTCAGCTAAAAGAGGGTGAACCAATCAATTGCCCGATTTATGATTACACAGTTCACAACAGAAGCCGTAATTTTCAGGTGATTTACCCGACAAATGTGATCGTCGTGGAGGGAATACTGATTTTCGAAAATAAAGAGCTCTGCAAGGAAATGGATATTAAGATTTTCGTTGATACAGATGCTGATATTCGTATTATCAGAAGAATCCAGCGTGATGTAATTGAGCGTGCGCGTTCATTAGAGTCTGTGATTTCACAGTATATGAATACGGTAAAGCCAATGCACGAGGAATTTGTAGAGCCGAGTAAGAAGAATGCAGATATTATTGTGCTAGAGGGTGGTATGAATCTGGTAGCAATGGATATGATTAAGAATCGCATTCGCCAGCATCTGTCTACACAAACACAAGTTTAATATTTTTGCTTTCAAATGTAAAATAAAAGAAGAAATTTTGAGAAAAACACGTAAGGTGACTGTTGACGACACAAAAGCAACGTGCTACAATGAACAAGAATCGGAGCGTTATCAAAAAACGCAGCATCTAATAAGGAGGAGTCGACGATGAGAAGGAAACAACTTTTTGCCGTTTGATGGCAGGTTCTATGGCAGCATCTCTTGCTGCTTGTGGCAAGACTGACACAAAGAAAACTACAGCAGCAACTGAGAAGAAGACAGAGGCAGCTACTGAGAAAAAAACAGAGGTAGCTACTACTGAGGCTAAGACTGAGAAGTACTGAGAAGGAAACCGAAGCGGCAACTGAGAAAGAAACAGAGGCAGCAACTGAGGCTAAGACTGAGGAAGCATCCAGCGAGGAAGCAACTGAGACAGAGACCGAGGAAGCATCTAGTGAAGAAGCATCTTCAGAGAAAGCATCTAGTGAGGAAGCATCTTCAGAGGCAGAGACTGAGGAAGATATCGATGGAACTGGATTTAAGATCGGTATGGTTACTGATGTCGGTGGTGTAAATGATGGTTCCTTCAACCAGTCCGCATGGGAAGGCTTACAGAGAGCAGGCGAGGCATTCGGCTGTGAAGTTAAGTATATTGAGTCTAAGGGTGATGCAGATTATGTTCCGAATATCGAGAGCTTCTTAGATGAGGATTATGATCTTATTGTATGTGTTGGATACATGATGGCTGATGCTGTTCGTGATGCGGCAGAGCTGTATCCGGATCAGAAGTTTGCATCATTGATGATGCTTCTAATGCAGATCTGGATAATGTAACATGTATGATGTTTGAGCAGGAGCAGGCTTCCTATTTAGTAGGTCTGGCAGCAGGCTATACAACCGAGAGCAATATCGTAGGCTTCGTTACTGGAGCAGCAAATGAGACAATGAATTCCTTCGGTTATGGTTACTGTGCAGGTGTTCTTGATGCAAACCCGGATGCAACTATCCTTCAGTACAATGCAAACAACTTCGGTGATGCAAGTGGTGGAAAGACTGCAGTAAATACCATGGTAACAAAGGGCGCAGATGTTGTATTCCATGCAGCAGGTGTACTGGTATTGGTGTTATCGATGGATGCAAGGAAAATAAGATCTGGGCAATCGGTGTTGACTCTGACCAGAGTCCACTGGCACCTGAGACTATCCTGACTTCTGCTTTAAAGAGAGTTGATAACGCTTGCTACGATGCAACAAAGAAGACTATTCTTGGAACACTTGAGGGTGGTGTTGAGACATATGACCTGGCAGCAGGCGGTGTTGATATCGCTCCGACCACAGACAACCTGTCTAAGGATGTTCTTGAGAAGATCGAGAAGGCAAAGAAGGATATCATTGCTGGTGATCTGGTAGTTCCAAAGAATCAGGAAGAGTTCGGAGGAGAAGTACGGCGACGTATACGAGCTGGACTAATCGGCAGATAATGCCATAACGAGGTGGCAGTGACATGGTCACTGCCATCTTTTTGCACAGTAACTTATAAGTTACTGTGTGCAATTACGGCTGGGTGGTATCGTGATTAACTAAACAGCCAAAAAGAGGAGAATAGATTATGAGAAAAATATTTGCATCAATGACAGCAGTTTCAATGGCAGCAGCAGTAATGCTTGCGGGATGTGGCTCAAACAGCAGTGATAAGAAAACTACTACAGCAGCTTCAACAAAGGCAACAGAGGCAGCAACCGAGAAGAAGACCGAGGCTGCGACTGAAAAAGAGACAGAAAAGGTATCTTCAAAAGAGGCTTCTTCTGAGGAAGTTTCTTCTGAAAAGGCTTCTGAGGAAGCATCTAGCGAGGCAGCTTCTAAGGAAACAGAAGCAAAGGCAGATGAAAATGCAAAAGTCCGCGTTATTGATATTGACCTGACAAGTGAGCAGTATGCATTTGGTGTAGATAAGGAGCAGCCTGAGCTGTTAGAGAAGACAAATGAGTTCATCGCAAAGATCATGGAAGATGGCACATTTGATGAGATCTGCAATCATTATTTTGGTGACGGTGAGCCGGTTATGGTAAAGTCTGCAGAATATGATGAGTCTAAAGATCAGTTAGTTGTAGCAACTAATGCAGGTTTTGAGCCATTTGAGTATATGAAGGGCGAAGATTACTGTGGTATCGATATGGAAATGGCAGCACTTCTTGCTGATTATTTAGGCAAAGAGCTTGTAATTCAGAACATGGATTTTGATGCTGTATGTCTGGCTGTTGGACAGCAAAAGTGTGATATCGCAATGGCAGGACTTACTATTACTGATAGCAGAAAAGATCAGGTAACATTTACTGATTCTTACTATAATGCATCACAGAAGCTGATCGTTGCAGCAGATGATACGACGTTTGACGCATGCAAGACAAAGGAAGATGTAGAAGCTATCTTTAAGACCTTTGACAGCAAGACAAAGTTGGTGCACAGAATGGAACAACAGCTCAGTTTTATGTTGAGGGAAGCGAAGACCTTGATTTTGCAGGATTTGATATGACTCTGGTTGGATATAAGAATGGTTCCTTAGCTGTACAGGATCTTCTGAATGGAAATCTGGATTATGTTATCATTGACGCAGCACCGGCAGAAAGCATCACTGCAGCAATTAATTCACTGTAAGGAGTAACAGGATGGGAGATTTTGGTCGTAAAATAGACCGTTTTATTGAGATTTTCGTGGAGCAGCGTGGATATGTCCGTGTGCTTGAGGGCCTTCAGAATACCGTTATGATCGCGGTAGTAGGTCTTTTGGTTGGTGCGCTGATTGGAACATTGATCGCTTCAGTAAGAGTAATGCCAAAGTATAAGCGTCTTCCGCGCGTATTGAATGGCTTTTGTAGCTTTTATGTGGGGCTGTTTCGCGGAACGCCAATGGTTGTGCAGCTTCTGGTGTGCTACTATGTACTGCTTCCTCTTTTGGGAGCGCATATGACAGGTGTGCAGGTATCTATGCTTGTCTTTGGCTTAAACAGCGGAGCTTATATTTCAGAGATGATGCGTGCGGGCATTGAGTCCGTCGATCCGGGACAAATGGAGGCAGGAAGAGCAGTCGGACTTAGTTTTTCGGTCACTATGATCAAAATCGTCATCCCACAGGCTGTAAAAAATATTTTGCCGACACTTGGAAATGAGTTTATCGCACTTGTCAAGGAGACATCAGTTGTAAGCTTTGTTGGAGCTGCCGATCTTTATGTTGCATTCAACTATATCGGAACAAACAGCTACGAGTTTATGGTACCATATCTTGTAATGGCGCTGATTTATATTGTGATTGTACTTTTGATCAGCTTGGTATTAAATTAATGGAAAGGAGCCTGAAGAAGAGTGATAGACGTAATTGATTTGAGAAAAAACTTTCATGATCTTGAGGTTCTCAAGGGAATTAACTTTAAGGTAGAGAAGGGTGATATTGTTGCAGTTATTGGCCCTTCTGGTTCCGGAAAAAGTACATTCTTACGATGCCTGAATTGTATGGAAGACCCAACATCAGGAAAAATTATTTTTAATGGTGTTGATATTGCAGACATGAAGGTTAGATATTAATATTCACCGCCGTCATATGGGAATGGTATTCCAGCATTTTAATCTGTTTAACAATAAGACTGTACTGGAAAATATTATGCTGGCGCCAGAGTATGTGCGCTGTAAGGAAGCAAAAAAGCTAAAAACAGGAAAGAGCAAAAAGCAGATCCACGAGGAAGTAAAAAATGAGGCAATGGAGCTTTTAAAGCGCATTGGTCTTGAATCCAAGGCAGATGTGTATCCATCAACACTTTCTGGTGGTCAAAAACAGCGTGTCGCAATTGTGCGTGCACTTGCCATGAATCCGGATGTAATTTTATTTGACGAGCCAACAAGTGCGCTTGATCCAGAGATGGTAGGAGAGGTACTTGATCTTATGAAGAGCGTTGCTGCAGAAGGTATGACCATGATCGTTGTCACTCATGAGATGGGCTTTGCAAGAGAAGTTGCAAATCGTGTTATCTTTATGGATGATGGCCGTATTTTAGAGAGTGGTGATCCTAAGGAGTTTTTTGCAAACCCGAAAACACAGCGTGCACGCGAGTTCCTTTCGAAGGTGCTGTAATGGGAGGTAATGTTACCTAAGCGAAAGCCCCGAGGTGAATGTGCTTTTCGTAGAATGAGAATAGAGAAGAATCGTCACGGTCTCGCCGCGGCGGTTCTTTTTTTCTTGAAAAACTCTTTACTAAAAGCAAAAAACAGTATAGAATATAAATGAGAAAGTAGCGTTTAATACTAAACTCTGAAATATAACAACACTTTAATGCGGCAACAAAAGCAGGCTGTATTAAGTGTTGTACCAATTTAAGTAAGCTTAAGAAGGATGGTGCCATTTTGAGACCAATATCAATGGAACGTGTGGAAAACACGAGACAGGAAATATTAAATATTATTACAAGCCGTAAACTGACACATGAGCAGAAGCTGACTAACCTTGCAGGACAGGCAGACTCTTTGCTTGAGGTACTGGATCTTCCAGACGGACTCGAAGAGCTTCTTGAGCCGGTTGAGGGAAAGCAGTGTATCTGTGATCTGTTTGAGGGTCATGCACCGGTAAGACCGAGATACATTGTCCCGGACTATGCAAAGTTTATGAGAGAAGGAAGCAAGTTCTTACAGCTTGACCCGCCGAAGGATATCTACGAGGCAATCAACTCTCTTCTGATTTTCTATAAGAATGTTCCAAGTGTCACCAATTACCCGGTTTATTTAGGAAACATTGATGAGCTGCTTGAGCCATTTATGGATGATGTGGACGAGGCACAGGCAAAGAAGCTGTTTAAGCTATTCTTTACCCATATCGACCGCACTGTTCTCGATTCCTTCTCCCATGCGGACATCGGACCAAAGGCTACCAGAGCAGGACGTTTGATCTTAGAGGTAGAGCGTGAGCTTTTAGATGCAGTTCCAAATATTACGATGAAATATGATACTGATATCACACCAGATGATTTTGGTATCGAGTGTGTGAAAACAGCACTTAAGACGGCTAAGCCGAGCTTTGCAAATCATAAGATGTTCAAAAAAGAACTCGGTGAAAATTATGTCATCGCCAGCTGCTACAATGGTCTTTTATTAGGCGGTGGTTCCTATACGCTGTGCCGTCTGATTCTTGGCAATATCGCAAAGCGTGCAAAAGATAAGAAGGACTTCTTCGAAAATCAGCTTCCATATGTAATGGAGCGCATGGCACTTTATATGGATGAGCGCATTCGCTTTGAGGTGGAGGAGAGCGGCTTTTTCGAGAGCAACTTCCTTGCAAAAGAAGGCTTCATCCACAGAGATCGTTTTACCGCAATGTTTGGTATGGTCGGCATGGCAGAGTGTGTCAATATTCTGATGGAGCTTGAGGCAAAAAGGGCCGCTTTGGTCATGACAAGGAGGCAGATGACCTCGGTGTTGAGATTATGGAAGCAATCAATGCATTTAATAACGCACATGTAAATCCATACTGTGAGGCAACAGGCGGTCATTTTCTCTTACATGCACAGGTCGGCATCGCACAGGATAAGAACATCACTCCTGGAACGAGAATTCCGATTGGTGAGGAGCCGAAGGAGCTGATTGATCAGCTGCGCCATTGCAGCCGCTTCCACAAGTACTTCCCATCTGGTACCGGCGATATTTCCCAGTAGATGTGACAGTACACAAGAATCCACAGTTTGTTCTTGACATCGTAAAGGGGGCATTCCAGGCTGATCTTCGTTACCTGTCCTTCTATGAGAGCGACGGCGATGTAATTCGCGTCACCGGATACTTAGCAAAGCGTTCCGAGATTGAAAAGTATCAAAAGGGTGAGAGTGTGCTGCAAAATACAACGCAGCTTGCAACAGGTGCAACTGAAAATGGTCATGTTCAGGAAAGAAGGATTCGGTAATGATCACTGCACCGGTCAATAAAATTATTCCATTTAGCAGCGTAGATGGTCCGGGAAATCGCACGGCCGTATTTTTTCAGGGTTGTAACTGGGACTGCTGTTATTGCCATAACCCAGAGACAAGAAATATGTGCACAGGCTGTATGGCCTGTGTGCAGGTCTGTCCTGTGGGGGCACTTCAAAATGAAAACGGCAAGGTGCATTTCTTCCCAGAGCGCTGTGTAGGATGCGACACCTGCATCAAAACATGTCGTTTTGGAAGCAGTCCCCGTATCTGTAATTTGACACCAGAAGAGACCTTTGAACAGATCAAAAAGCAGATTCCATTTATCAGCGGCGTCACTGTTTCTGGAGGCGAGTGCAGTCTATATTGTGAGTTTGTCGAATCATTATTTAAGCTTTGCAAAGAAGCTGGTTTAAATACGATGATGGACAGTAATGGAAGCACACCGTTTGCTGGAAAAGACGATCTGTTAGCGGTTACAGACGGTGTTATGCTTGACATTAAGGCATTTGGCGAAGAGGATCATTTAAAAGTTACTGCGATGCCAAACAAGAACACACTTGAGAATGCAGTATTTTTAGCAAAGATGGGAAAACTTTTTGAAATTCGTACCGTCATTGTACCAGGTCTGTTTGACATTGAAAATACAATTATTAAAGCTGGAGAATTGTTAAGGCCATATCAGAGTATTCATCCAGTGCGCTACAAACTCATCTCATACCGTCCTTTTGGCGTCAGGGAAGAGTACAGGACTTATCAGAGTCCGTCAAAGGAGTATATGGAACAGCTAGAAGAGCTTGCTTATAAGAGTGGCTTTGATGATGTTGTTACCACATAAAGAAAAAACATAGTCGAAATAGACAATTGTTTTGAATGCTTATAACAGACGAAGGAGGAGGAAGAGATGGAGAGAATCAGTCATATGGACATGACGAAGCCAGCCATCGAAATGCGTGAAATTGTCAAGAAATTTGGCGATTTTACAGCGAATGACCATGTTAATCTGCTCGTTCACAAGGGTGAGGTTCATGCAATCCTTGGTGAGAATGGAGCTGGAAAGAGTACACTTATGAATGTGCTTTATGGCCTGTATCAGCAACATCCGGACAGATTTTTGTTGGCGGAAAAGAGGAAGTGATTCACAGTCCAAGCCGTGCTATTGAACTTGGAATTGGTATGGTTCACCAGCATTTTATGCTTGTACAACCATTTTCTGTCACAGAAAACATTATCCTTGGAATGGAGCCGATGAAAGGTCTTACGGTAGATCTAAAGACAGCGCGCAAGAGGTAGAGGAGATTTCAAAGCGCTACAATATGCAGGTAGATCCGGATGCCAAGATTGAAGATATTTCTGTTGGTATGCAGCAGCGTGTGGAGATTTTAAAGGTTCTCTATCGTGGTGCAGACATCCTGATTTTGGATGAGCCGACTGCATCGCTGACGCCGCAGGAGATTACAGAGCTTATGGAGATTATTTCCAATCTGACAGCCGATGGAAAATCCGTTATTTTGATTACTCATAAGCTAAAAGAGATTACAAGCTGTGCTGATTATTGTACGATTATCCGTCAGGGAAAATATATTGATACAGTCAAAGTCAGTGATGTTAATGAAAATGATCTTGCAGCCATGATGGTAGGCCGTAAGGTTGAGTTTAAGGTAGAAAAGAAGGATATCAAGCCGGGAGAGGTTGTTCTTGAAGTGAAGGATATTCATGGAAAGGACTACCGCGGTGTTGAGATTTTAAAGGGACTTAATCTGTCAGTTAGAAGAGGTGAGATTGTAGGTCTTGCCGGTGTCGATGGAAATGGACAGACAGAGCTTGTTGAAATTTTGACAGGATTGAAAAAGGGCGATTCAGGTGAAGTCCTCATTAACGGCAAGAATGTTTTCAACAAAAAACCAAAGGAAATCTTTGAGAGCGGCATCACAAGTATTCCAGCTGACCGCCAAAAGCATGGTCTGGTGCTGGAGTTTTCTGTTGCTGAAAATCTGATTTTGCAAAATTACATGAAGGAGCCGTACTCAAAGAAAGGTGTCTTGAAAAAGGATGCCATTATGGCTCATGCAAAGGATCTTGTAGAGAGGTTTGATATTCGTCCGGCAGGAAGTGAGTCTCGTCCGGCAGGAACGCTTTCAGGCGGAAATCAGCAAAAAGTTATTATTGCAAGAGAGATCACAAATGATAAGGATCTGTTGATTGCTGTTAACCCGACTCGTGGTCTTGACGTTGGTGCTATTGAGTTTGTACATCGCTACTTAGTCGAGCAGCGAAATAAAAATAAGGCTGTGCTTCTCGTTTCTTTTGAGCTGGATGAGATTATGAGTGTATCTGATCGTATCGAGGTTATCTTTGACGGACAGATTACAGGAAGTATGCCGGCGGCAGGTGCAGATGAGAAGACCCTTGGAATTATGATGGCAGGAGGAAAGCAGCATGAAGCATAAGAAAAGTATATTAGAAGGAAATATTATCTATACGCTGTTTGCAATCCTGATCGGATTTTTAACAGGTGCAATTATTCTGGCGATTGCAGGAATGAATCCAGGTGTTATTTACGCAAAGCTGTTTACTGGTATTTTTGCAAAACCGAAGTTTTTAGCGTGGTCAGTTGTCTATGCAACACCTTTAATTTTTACAGGTCTTAGTGTGGCTTTCTCTTTCCGCACAGGTGTATTTAACATTGGTGCAGAGGGCCAGTTTGTAGTGGGAAGTCTTGCAGCGACTGTAATCGGAATGTTTTGTCCGCTTCCGGCAATAATTACAGTTCCGCTTTGTCTAATTGCAGCTGCAGCAGCAGGTGCTGTGTGGTCTGCATTTTGTGGTCTGTTAAAGGTAAAAAAGGGAATCAATGAGGTACTTTCCTTTATTATGATGAACTGGATTGCTTACTATCTCTCTAACTATATTGTAAATCTTCCTGGAATTAAGGCGCCGTCAAAGGAAGCAACCATTGATATTTTGGACAATGCCAAGATGTTGCTGCCGCTGTCAGTGCGTCAGATGACAGGATGTACAACAATAAATTATGGAATTATTATTGCAATTGTTGTTGCCGTGATTATATGGTATATCATCAATAAGACAACGCTTGGATATGAACTTAGAAGCGTTGGATTTAACAGTCATGCTGCTGAGTACGGCGGTATTAATTCTAGTGCATCTGTTATGAAGGCACTGGCAATCTCTGGTGCACTAGCAGGTCTTGGCGGTGCGGTACAGATTCTTGGAAATGCAATGCATATCGCACAGTTTGCCGGACAGGAAGGCTTTGGTTTCCAGGGAATTTACAGTTGCGTTAATCGCAAGTTCCAACCCGATAGGCTGTATCTTTGCTGGACTTTTCTACGGTGCAATGAAGTACGGTGGTTCTAAGTTAAACCTTGTTGGTGCACCAAAGGAAGTTCTTGATATTATCATGGGTGCGATCGTTTTAGTTATTGCAATCTCACATGTATTCAAGACATTTGCTCAGAAGAAGATGCAGAAGGGAGGAAAGTAAGATGAATGAATTTATAAAAGATTTCGGACTTTTAATTAACGCGATGCTGATCGCAACGCCTCCGCTTCTGTATGCGGCGCTTGGTTCTTGTATTTCAGAGCGAAGCGGTGTTGTAAATATTGGTATTGAGGGAATGATGACAGTAGGTGCATTTACAGGTGCAGCACTTTGCTATTTTATTCCAGGTTCACCATGGCTAGCTTTTGTACTTGCTGGAGTAGCCGGTGCGCTTGTTGCAGTGATTCATGCATTTGCCTGCATCACCTGCAACGCAGATCAGACAATTTCTGGTACTGCCATTAACTTTTTGGCACCTGGTATTGCAATTTTTATCTGTCGTGTATTATTCGCAGACAGTACTGATACACCGGCAATTACTGATGACGCAAGCCGTCTTCCGAAGCTTCTTGACGGTGTATTTCCGTCAGGTTCCTTCTGGAATAATGTATTAAATATCCATGTGGCAGGCTATATTTGTTTTATCTGTGTGGCGATTGTCTGGTTCTTGTTCTACAAGACAAAGTTTGGTCTTCGCCTTCGCGCAGTAGGTGAGCATCCACAGGCTTGTGATACCCTTGGAATTAACGTAACAAAGACACGCTATATTGCTGTTATTTTATCGGGCTTTTTCTCAGGTCTTGGCGGTGCCTATATAACTATGGCAACTACAAACCAGTTTAAGCCAGCCGTTATCGTAGGTCAGGGCTTTATGGCAATTTCTGCTGTTATTTTTGGTAAATTTACACCTCACGGCGCCATGCTTGCATGTATGCTGTTTGGTCTTTGCAGCGGTGTAAAGGTTCTGGCAGGAACAAGCAATATTATTTCCCCGAACTTAATTTCCATGATTCCGTATATTGTAACAATTCTGGCACTTGTATTGTTTGTCGGAAAGGCAAGAGTTCCGGCTGCAAACGGAAAGCCATATATCAAATCTAAGTAATAGGAATATGTATATGAATATTGATGCAGAAGTTTTAATTAAGGAAGCAATTGAGGCTAGAAAAATGGCCTACACGCCGTATTCTCATTTTAAGGTAGGCGCTGCGCTTCTTACAGCTGATGGAAAAATTTATCGTGGCTGCAATATTGAAAATGCAGGCTATACGCCGAGCAATTGTGCGGAGCGTACTGCATTCTTTAAAGCTGTCAGTGAGGGAGAACGCTCTTTTGCGGCAATAGCAATTGTAGCAGGTCCAGAAAATGGCGATCTTGTGCTGACTGCACCATGTGGTGTATGCCGTCAGGTTATGATGGAATTTTGTGATTATGAGACCTTCCCAATTATTCTGGGAACCTCACCGAAAGATTATAAAATCATGACCTTAAAAGAAATTCTTCCGCTTGGTTTTGGACCGAAGAATTTAAACATTGAGCTTTGACAAATAAAAAATTGAAAAATGCTGACCTAGGTGAAAGACTTTAGGTTGGCATTTTTATTGATTTTTATAACTTATTCGATGAAATTGGTAAAATTGAATTGAATTGTTTGAAATTTTGTGCTATGATAGGTGCAGAAATCACATAGAAAAAGCTGCACGGCAGCGAAAGAGAGGTAACAAATGGCAGAAGAAAAGATGCAGGCAGCAAAGGTTCTGCTTAAAAATCCATACAGACAGGTAATACTTCAGGATTATAATAAGACATTAGAAAGTCATAAATTCCGTAAAAAGGCAGAAGAAATTGAAAATGAGCTTTCATGGTTTACAGGAAAAAGCAGCCAGTACAGAGTAGAGGATCGTCAGGGCTTCTTTAAACATTTTCAGGAGCATTATGCAGGCAAAAAGCATGCACCATTAGCACCTATGTATCGCCCGCTTAGCTCCTACAAGTTTGGCGAGGAACCGCAGATTGTTTATTTCATGATGCTTTTTGTAAAGAAGGATGAGGATTTAAAGCAGTTCCAGAATGATCATCCGAATCGTCAGGAGGTGCTTTCTAGTGATGTGCTTCGTATTCGCTATCTGAAGCTTCGCAATGAATGATCGTCTGCTTGGAGCTTTGCTTGACAGCTTAGATAAGGGTGTTGGCGCAATTGAGGTAACTATTGCAGAGCATTTTGTAACTGATTATACTCAGAATATGGATAAGTTAAGCATATCCCAGTTAAACAGCCGTTTCTTCCGCTCATTACGTGCACAAAAGACTGATCAGAGTTTTGCTCTGTTAGAGCTTTTAAAGGAGAAGGATGCACCGGATACAGATTATATGGAGCTGCTTGCAACATATAATGCAAGAGACTTTGAAAAGTTAGTTGAGCTCGCAGATAAGTTCCCGAAGGAAAACAGAAACTATCAGCCAGTTATGGTACTTCGCACAGAGGCACAGGCTCGTCTTGGAAATATTCAGGGATTTATTGACAGCTTTAAGGCAGTTGATGATGAGGTAGTTGATACAGTTCATTTCCTGTTCTTATTGCAGGAACTGATCACTCATGCAGATTATAAGGAACTGGATAATGATGAATTTGATCTTTTCTATTCAGGAGCTGTTAAAGAGCAAATTTAAGCAGGTAGAATCCTCCACATTTGCAGGTCCGGTTAGCAGAAACTTTGTAAACTTCCTGCTTGAAGGTCTTCCGATTGCAGAGGAGCTTGCAGCAATTAAGAAGGAAAAGGGTGAGGATGCAATTCCACAGGATCGCTTAGATCGTCTGTATCAGCTGCAGATGGCGCTCGATCTTTATCCAAATGAGGATGTGAGCAGCTTAATTGATATTGAAACTATTGAGGAAAATGGATCTGCAAAGAGCAGAGAGAAGATTGGCCGTCTGGCACTGAGTCTGCTTCTTGAGAAGAGCCAGGATAAGAGCTTTGATAATATTTATCTTGCATTCCAGGCACTGGCACGCATGGGACTTCAGAAGGCATTTGTAAGCAATGTTGAGAACAATTTGCCAGCACTTGTTCAGTTTGGAAGAAGCGGACAAAGAAGAGCATTTGATCTTATTAAGGCCGCTTATATCGCAAAGAAAGGTGCAGGTCTTGATACAGCAGAGCTTGAGAAGATTCTGACAGAAAATAATATTAGTCTTGAGACTGAAGAGAAATAAATCCGCAGCTATGCTGCCGGAATGCAAAAAGGGGCAGCTGCTTTTTGAGCAGCCGCTCTTTTTGTTACCATGATCTATGGATAAACGCCTTTTGATTCGTTCCCGGGCACGGCAAAAGACGATATGAAGACAGTATGTACAGAATATCTTGTTTTATTCTGTTTGACACGAGATTTTTCACCGGCATTTGTGCCTGAAATAAAAGGCACAGGAAGATATGAGGATTTAAGAATGGAAGAACGATATTTGCAGCTTTTGGCAAGAGAATACCCAAACCGTCAGGCAGCGTTGTGCGAAATCGCAAATTTGACAGCAATGAGCAGCCTACCAAAAGGAACAGAATATTTTTTTAGTGATCTGCATGGTGAGTATAAGGGTTTTTCAGAGTTGATGAATGGTGCATCGGGAGTAATTCGCGAGAAGATCCGTATTCAATTTCAGGATGTACTGACTAATCCACAGCAAAATCAGCTTGCCAATTTGATTTATGATCCGGTTAAGGTACTTAGTTTAATGCATGAATATGGCAGGGACACAAATGAATGGCTGAAGAATACTATTTTTTATCTGACGCAGCTGTGCCGCAGTGTCAGTGCTAAATATTCACGTGTGCATGTGAGAAGCAAAATTCCGCATGAGTATGATTACCTTATGGAAGAACTTTTATATCCAGGTCAGGACGAGGGCCGTTTAGAATATGGAAGCAGCATTATTGAGGCAGTTGTGTCAAGCGGGCTTGCAGATACGTTTATTCCCCAGTTTTGCAAGTTGATCCGCAGTTTGACAATGGATTGGATTCATGTAATTGGTGATATTTTTGACAGAGGACCACGCCCAGACAGGATCATGGAGGAATTAATTGAATATGGTGATGTGGATATTCAGTGGGGAAATCATGATATTTCATGGATGGGTGCTGCATGCGGAAACCGTGTATTAATTGCAAATGTTGTGCGCATGGGAATTAGCTATAACAATTTTGACTGCCTTGAAGATGGTTATGGAATCAATTTGCGTCCTTTATCAGATTTTGCATCAGAGGTTTACCGCGATGATTTATGCGAGCGCTTTTTGCCAAAGGTATTAGATGAAAATGTCTATGATAAGGTGGCAAAGAGTCTGTCGGCTAAGATGCATAAAGCGATGGCTGTTATTCAGCTAAAACTCATTGGCCAGATGCTGCACCGTCATCCAGAATATCATATGGAAGATAGAAATTTGCTTGAACATATTGATTACGAGAAAGGACTGTATAAGTATAATGGAATTACGTGCCCGTTAACTGATACGAATTTTCCAACGGTTGATCCTAAAAATCCGCTTGAGCTTACACAAAAGGAAGCGCAGCTTATGGATGTGTTAGCTGCATCATTTGCACACAGCGAAGCTTTGCAGCGTCATGTGCGTTTTCTTTACAGCAGCGGAAGCATGTATTTATGTATGAATGGAAATCTGTTGTTTCATGGCTGTATTCCGATGAATGAAGATGGAAGTTTTGAAAGAGTCGAGGTGGATGGAGAAAAATATGCTGGCAGGGCGCTGCTTGATCGTCTTGAGCGGGCAGCGAGAGAAGCCTATTTTCTTCCTAAGGATCACCCAGATAAGCAAAAGAATGTTGACAAGATGTGGCTTTTGTGGTGCAGTGCACAGTCACCTTTATTTGGTAAGAGCCGAATGTCTGCATTTGAACGATATTTTACAAAAGAGAAAGCACTGCATGAGGAGGTATATAATAGCTATTACCGTCTGAGTGCAGATTCACATGTGTGTGAGCAGATTTTAAATGAATTTGGTGTAGATCCTGTACATGGTCATATCATAAATGGTCACGTTCCTGTTCGTCAAAAAGATGGTGAAAATCCGGTTAAGGCAGATGGAAAGTTATATGTAATTGATGGAGGATTGTCAAAAGCTTATCAGGCCAAACTGGTATTGCAGGCTACACGCTGATTTTTAATTCACATTATCTTGCACTGGCACAGCATCATGATTATATTTCACATCCATTGTCTAAGCCAGAATCAGATGATATGCCAACTCTTCAGATTACACAGAAAATGGACAAAAGAATACTTGTATCAGACACGGATGCAGGCAAGAAGCTTTCTCAAAGAATTGAAGAACTGCGCCTTCTTGTAAAGGCATATGAAAATGGCAGTTTTGTAGAGCGGGCTATCGCTGCATATCCAAAAACGATTCCGAGTCTTCATATGGAAACTATGGAAATTGTACGATAACGTTAAAACAAACACGAATATTCATAGAGATATTGACGAAAAACATAAAAAGGTGTATGATATATCTGTCTATTCGTAATTTCAGAAAAGGTTTTGTAGGAACCGGAAAGGTAAGGAAAGTTATGAAGTACAAGATTATGGAATACGATGATGTGCTGAAGCTTTATGAGGCTGACCTAGATCTGCGCGTCAATGATTATCATAAAAAAAGGGAGGAACTTATTGGCGCAAATGGATCAATTGTGGATTTTGCCAATGGACATGAATACTTTGGTATACACAGAACATCGGAAGGGTGGGTTTACCGTGAGTGGGCACCGGGCGCTTCTAAGATGTATCTGGCAGGTGAGTTCAATGGCTGGAATCACAGAAAACATCCAATGGAGCGTTTAGAAAACGGCGTTTTCGAGATAAGCTTTCTAAGGATACGCTGTGGAATGGGTGTAAGGTCTTAGCAATTGTAGAGCATGATGGTCAGGAGCTTGAGAGAATCCCGCTGTATGCACGCAGAGTTGTTCAGGATCCTACAACCTATCTTTGGAGTGCAGAGGTTTATGATCCAGAGACACCATTTGCATGGACGGATCAGGATTTCCACAGTGAACTTCCGCCGTATATTTATGAGTGTCATGTTGGTATGGCTCAGGAGGAGAGAAAAGTTGGTTCTTATCTTGAATTTGCAGATAAGATACTTCCGCGCATACAAAATCTTGGATATAATACTATTCAGATTATGGCTATTATGGAGCATCCTTACTACGGTTCCTTTGGTTATCAGATCGGCAGCTTTTTCGCACCAGCTTCTCGAAGCGGTATGCCGGAAGATCTGAAATATCTTGTAAATAAAGCACACAGCATGGGTATTCGTGTGCTGCTTGATGTTGTACATTCTCATGCTGCAAAGAATACACGTGAGGGAATCAACGAATTCGATGGAACAGATTACCAGTTCTTCCACAGTGGCGCAAGAGGCTATCATCAGGCTTGGGATACCAGATTGTTTAATTATGGAAAGAATGAAGTTATTCATTTCCTGCTTTCAAATTTAAAGTACTGGATGAAGGAATTCCATTTTGATGGTTTCCGTTTTGATGGTGTTACAAGTATGCTATATCTTGATCATGGTCTTGGAACAAGCTTTGACAATTATGACAAGTATTTTCCATGAACACAGATATTGAAGCAATTACTTATCTTACATTGGCAAATGAGCTTATTCATGAGGTAAATCCGAATGCAATGAGTATCGCAGAGGATATGTCTGGTATGCCAGGCATGTGTATTCCGATTGAAGAGGGCGGTATTGGCTTTGATTATCGTCTTGCAATGGGTATTCCAGATATGTGGATCAAGTTCTTAAAGGAATATAAGGATGAAGATTGGGATATGTGGAAGCTTTGGCATGAGCTTACCAGCACAGACCACATGAGAAGGTAATTGCTTATGCAGAGTCTCATGACCAGGCACTTGTTGGTGATAAGACAATTATGTTCCGTTTATGTGATAAGGAAATGTATTGGTCTATGGAGAAGAATACCCAGAACTACATCATTGACAGAGGTGTAGCACTGCACAAGATGATTCGCTTTATTACGATGACACTTGGCGGCGAGGGCTATTTAAACTTCATGGGCAATGAATTTGGTCATCCAGAGTGGATTGATTTCCCGAGAGAGGGCAATGGCTGGAGTTATCATTATTGCAGACGTCAGTGGAGCTTAGTTGACAATCCAAACTTAAAGTACTGCTGGCTGAATGATTTTGATAAGGCAATGATTTCATTCACAAAAGAGCACCATATCTTAGAAGATGAGAACCCATACAATATGTGGGTACATCAGCAGGATGATATGATGATTTATGAGAAGGGAAATGTTGTATTTGCATTTAACTTCCATCCAAATCGTTCTTTTGAGGGCTATTTTGTTCCAGTATCTAAGGTTGGAAAGTATCATGCTGTATTGACATCAGATGAGAGCAGATTTGGTGGACAGGATCGTATTGCGAAGGACGTCGTCTATAATACGGTTGAACTTCCAGATGGAAGAACAGGCTTCTTTGCTTATCTGCCAAGCCGTACAGCAGCAGCATTTTGCAGAATCGAGGATGCAGTATCAAAAAAAGAGACTGCCGCAGCTAAGGATGCGGTAGAAAAACCAAAGAGAGGCGTCCGAGAAAAGCAAAGACAGAAGAACTCACAGAGGCAGCAAAGACAGAAAAGCCAACTAGATCAAGAAGAGTAAAAAAGGAAGCTGCAGAAGAAGTACCGGCAGAGAAGCCAAAGAGAGGCCGCCCAAGAAAGGTTAAGGAACAAGAACCAGAAGTGACGCCAAAGAAAGAGGCAGCAGAGGTACCAGCAGAAAAACCAAAGAGAGGCCGTCCGAGAAAAAAGCCAGTTGAGGCAGCGGCACCTGAAAAATAATTATTATATAATGATATGAAAAAGAGGAACTGTTTTGCAGTTCCTCTTTTTCATATCATTAGCGTTCTGCTTCCATCCAGCCATTAAATTTCATGATCTTAGATTTTTGCAGTCGTTCATCCTGACTGTCACAGCAGCGATATTCTCGTGGTGACATGCCGATCATACGGCTGAAATAACGGTTAAAGCTGGAAATTGAGTGAAAACCAACATCTTCCGATATATTTAATATAGAGTTTTCAGTTGAGCGAAGCTGATAGCATGCTTTATTGATACGTACAGTGTTTAAATATTCGAGTGGGCTGCGTCCCATCGCAAGATTGAAAATACGCCTAAAATGCGTTGGGCTTAATCCGCATAGCTCTGCTAAATAATCCATCGAAAAGGTTGTCATATAATTTTGCTTGATATACTCAAGTGCCGGGACGATTGAGAGTGTAGAGGCACTGTCTAACGTTTCTGGTGCAGCGTCCTGTTTAGGAAGAAAATTAACAGCGTCAATCAACAGTGAAAGAAAATCAGAACGAACCTTTAAGTGGTGATTCGACGGTTTTTCCTGCATTGAATAGCATATCTGATTAAAATAAAAGGAAACAGAAGGGCTTTGACCTGCAGGAATTAAAAAGGCAGAATTTATTTTTCGAAGCAATTCTGATGTTTGCTTAGCATATCCGCCAGTCAATGGGTCAAGAAGCTCCTGCGGATCGACAAACAGGTATGTCCATAGACTTTGTGTACCAGGTGCACTATATGTTGTGTGAGGAATGTTTCGTGCAATTATAGTAATATCTCCAGCCGAAAAATGGCGGCTTTCTTTTTGGATAATTAGTGTACCTTCTCCTTCGTGACAAAGACCAATTTCAAGACAGTTATGAAAGTGAAGATTGGCACTTGGAACATCAGAAATCCACCACTGGTTTCCTGTCAGCAACAGAATAGGAAATTCAACACGAAGCGGGTAATTACGAAATTCAGTAATAATATTTTTTTGTTTAGCCATAGTATACTCCATTAATGATAATGATTTTGTATAAAATCATCTGTTAGTGTTACTTCTATTCTAAAGTAACATGTCATCTTTGTCAAATTAAAAAGCAGAGGGCGGCTATGAATATACAAAATATATGAAAAGGGTTGAAATTGCATAGTATATGGAAAGGTTTGATTAGAAAAAATGATAGAGTGTGCTACAATGAAGACAATCAAGGGCAACATATTGCACTATAAAAAAGAGAAAGGAGGAGACAAACTATGGCAAAAGCTACAATTAGCAAGGGCGTAAAGACAAAAACGACCTGGGCAAATGCTTTGAAACGGGACTGGCAGTTATATCTGCTTTTGATGATTCCGGTTGCTTTAGTTGTGATCTTCAATTATGCATCATATGGCGGCATTCGTATGGTATTTATGGACTATAAACCTGCAAAGGGTTATGCCGACAGTAAATGGGTAGGTTGGGCAACGTTCCAGAAGGTGTTTAAGGATAAGGATTTTATCCGTGCGTTAAAGAGTTCTATCGTATTTAACCTCTTGGATCTGGCAGTTGGTTTTCCAATGCCAATCATTCTGGCATTGATTTTAAATGAACTTCGCTTTCCGCGTTTTAAGAAGGTTACGCAGACTATTCTTTATCTGCCGCATTTCCTTTCTTGGGTTATCGTCGGAAGCGTTGCTTATCAGATGTTCCGTCCAACCACTGGTATGGTAAACGTATTCTTAATGAATGCAGGAATTATCCAGAATGGTATTCCATTTTTGACCGAAAAATGGCACTGGGCAGTAACCTACCTATTAATCGGTGTATGGCAGGGAATGGGCTGGGGCACCATTATTTATCTGGCAGCAATCACTGGTATCAGCGGTGAGCTTTATGAAGCAGCATGATCGATGGTGCAAACCGTTGGCAGCGTATGTGGAACATTACGCTTCCTGGTATCAGAGGAACTGTTGTTACCCTACTTATCATGAATCTTGGTAAAGTCATGGGAAGTAACTACGAGCGTCTGGATCAGTTCGGAAATACGCAGGTTAAGGATTTCTCTTATCAGCTTGCTATCTATATTTACGATAAAGGTCTTGCAAGTGCAAAGTTTAGTATGGCAACTGCAGTTGGTCTTTTCCAGTCTCTGGTGGGACTTGTACTTGTTTTGTTATCTGACCGCATTGCAAAGATGCTTGGTGAGGAAGGATTATTATAAGGAGGGTG
>ENA-OQCN01000124-OQCN01000124.1-human-gut-metagenome-genome-assembly--contig:-NODE-124-length-37420-cov-4.924973_pt1 | contig 37420 bp, 48 predicted proteins | sample MGYA00242497_ERZ504576 | MGnify/ENA primary metagenome ERZ504576 (study PRJEB26092, sample SAMD00036296) | human gut metagenome | host: Homo sapiens | study: EMG produced TPA metagenomics assembly of...
CATTTATCTTTAAAATCCTTTCCATCATAAATAGCTGCAATGCATTTGCAATAAATCCCCATCTCAGTTTCATTTTTTCTATATTAGGGCACTGTTTCAATTTATCCAAATTACACTCATCTAAACCATTTCCCCACTCTTGTATTACTTTCACGGCTCTATCAAAAGACTCGTTTCTTAATGTCAATTCCAAAAAATCACAACAAATTGTAGGTGTAAAAACATAATTTCCTTTTTTAGTTCTATTGAAAACATTTGAAAAAGGCCGTCCAGCTTTATATTCTTCAATACCCTTAACAACGCCAGAACCATTTTTCATACCCAAACACTCTCTTAATAATTTAGAAAAAAAAAGTCTAAGCTCTTTTTCCGGACCAAATTCACGCTCATACCATAGCTCTGTTTTCATTTTATATTTTTCTCCTCTTATCAAATACACATAAATACACATAGCATTCCCATTGCAAACATGCTATCATCCTCTTATCAAACAAATGATTGGAGGAATTCTCAAATGAACAAACACACACCCCGTAAATATAACGGTGTAAATCATGATCTTTTTCTCTACCTAAATTCTGATAATTTTGCCGTTAATCGCAAAGGACAATATTTTCTTACAAATCCTGAAGCAAAACCAGATGAAATTTTAAGGCAAATGCGTCCTTTGTCTGTAAAAAGCCAACTAATTCCTACAAGCTCATCCGAAATGAATATTTTTCTGCCTGAGGCTGTAGGTGCACAACTTGAATTTGCATCAGAACCTTACAATTACGATATCATCATTGTATCAAGCTTATATGCAAATATTGCAAGACAAACACAAGGTTCAAATCCTGACTATCTGGATCGACTATATTCCCCAATTACATTATACTCTGAAGATCCTCAAGATTCAAACCATTTTGCCAATAAAATCGGCTGTGTGGGTTTCCGAAAGGTATGGTATCCTCGTATTCCACAAGAATACGTCAATGAATTGAGACTGGTAGACTACCAAGTGTAACTTCCATGAAATTGTGCATTGATATGTACCATTCCCAACGTGCTTATTGTGACTATAACACATCATGTTGGTTACACGAACTAGAGAATTATTTAAGAGAGGTATAAATTTATGGATCCAAGAGACGAATATGAATTCTACGACGAATGGCTTAACCGTGATGATGATGAAAGCAGTATAGGATTAGAAGAATACAACGATATGCGATGCATTGAAGAATATGGAGAGGACAATTATTTTGATGAAGATGATGATTCAAATGATAAATATTACGACTGAATATTCTTCAAAATACAAATTTCTTTTTTAATAATACAACTATAAATGATAATGAAATAATTTCATTATAAATATTCTATCATAGGAAGGAGGCAATAGAATGGAAAACAATATTGATTTTACTCTTGAGGTAATCAGTACAGAAACTGAACTTCGTGATAACACAGAAGTTCAAGCTGGTTGTTGGGGAGATACTGGAAGTGGTGTTTACTGCTAATTAATCTCTAAATCAAACAATCATAATTTGGCGCATAATTCTATTCAACAATACGACGATAAATGTTCTTTAGAATTACTGCGCTTCTTCACAAAGCATTCGTCTCAGCCAGAAATTAAAACTTCGACTGAGACGAATTTACTTAAAACTCACCCTTTAGGAGATAAAGATGATAACATGGAATTCAGACATTGCAATAAGATTTTGTTTAAATCGTGCATTTCTAATTAATATACATACAAACGAAATATTGAGTGCATCTAAACCGGCAATTCTCTATTTACAAGATCAAATGAAAACAGGATTGGACGAGAAAATTATAAAAACAAAAGATTTTGAAACTATGATTAAAACCTTAATTGACAAAGGCTATTTAGAGGTAAAGTAAATGAATTTTGAGCAGATAAAAAAATGGTATATAAATAACGATTTGCTTTTTTTTTGCAAGTATCGAATTAACACAAAAATGCAACTTCAATTGTCTTCATTGCTATTGTTCAGACAAAAGAAATCCCTATATACCTTATGAAGATGTACGAAAAATAATCGATAAATTATATGAATCAGGATGTTTTCTATTAATTTTTACTGGTGGAGAAATACTTACCTATGATTTCTTTTCAGAAATTTATGTTTATGCAAAAAGGAAAGGATTTATGATTGATTTAATGACAAATGCCTCTTTAATAGATAAGAATCTTATTCCCTTATTAAAACAATATCCACCTCATAATATTTCTGTAACGGTATATGGGACGAACGAAATGGATTATAACCTTTTTACCGGAAATGGCAACAATTACAATAAAGTTATGAATGCTTTAATTTTATTAAAAGAAAGCAAACTGAACTTTAACATACGAACAGTAGCAACTAAAACATTATATAATTCAATTAAAAATGGTCACTTTGATAGAATGGCAGACTCTTTAGGCGTTCCATTCAGATATGATCCTGTGATTTTTCCAAAAACATCAGGTGATAGTACTCCATTGAATGAATGTTTGTCTCCCAAAGCAATTGTTAAACTGGAACAACAAAACAATTTACGTTCTAAAAAATGGAAAGAATTAATTCAAAGAACAGACAATGTGAAATGGAAGTGTAGAGCAGGGATAAACTCACTTGCTATTGATTATAAAGGGGAAGCATACGTTTGTGGATTATATCGAAAAAAAGGAATCTCTATTCTTAATCGTAATATAGATGACGTACTAGAACATTTAAAAAAGGTTCATAAAGAACACGAACAAATTGTCTATAACAGTGAGTGTTCAAATTGCGCATCCAGAAAAATCTGTAAATGGTGTCCAGCTTACTCAAATGTATATAATGGAACAGAAAATCAGAAAGTTGTTTTCTTTTGTGAATTAGCAGAAAAAAGGAGACTATGTTTTGGAAAAAGCTAAACATTATTACATTGCAATAACTGGTACTGCAGGTAGTGGAAAAAGTACCGTTTTGCAAATATTAAAAGATAACGGTTATTTCACAATTGATTATGATTATTTTTCACATCAAGTTATTAATAATTCAAAATCAGTACACTCAAGACTAAGTAAAATAATCGGTAAAGATTTAAATAATTTTACAGAAAAAGATTTAAAAGTATGTGGGCTCATACTTGAACTCCATCAATCTGAAGAAAAAATTTCGAAGAATGGTTTCAACCCTATATAGGTAAAAAATAAAAATCAGTTTCACGAATTGAAATATTCAGGATTATGTTTCTTTGATATCCCTTTTTTGACACAACGCAATCTTGAAAACATATTTAATGAGATATGGATTATAAATGCAGAAAAAGAAAAGTGTATTACACGAATCCTCAAAAGGAACAAATATACAAAAGAAAAGGCTCAGTATTTAGTAGATAGATCTGAAATTAAAAATGAAACATACAAAATAAATTATTCCATAATCGACAATAATTGTTCTATAAATGATTTAAAAAAGAAAATATTACAACAAGTGGAAATTACCCTTGTGCGGTATAATTATTTAATTGAATCTATTTAAATCTACAGATTTTTAGCTAATTAAGGGGAAATGATAAAAAATTTTTCAAATTAATTTTTTGCCATTTCCCCTTTAAAACTCAAAACTCGTTTTTATTCTATAACTAACGATAACAATTCTTACAAGCACTATATCCACTTGCTTCTGCCTCTGATTTTGTCACTTCTCTTGCTGTATCTGGATTCATATTTCCACAGTTTGGTTTATTATGATATTTTTGTCCAGTTGCTGGAATCCATACCATTTCAGTGCTTGGTGTAGAATTATCCACTGCCGGAGCAGAGGACTCCACTGCCTGTGTTGCTGTATTTGTATTGGCACTGCTTTGTGCACTTGCAAGCTGAGACTGAAGGGAGCTGTTTTGTGATTGCAAATCTTCATTTTGTTTCTTTAAATCGTCACTCTGTTTTTTCAGTTCTTCATTCTGCTTATTTGCTGCATCATTTTTTGTTTTTAAATCATTATACTGTTTTTCAAGTTCCTTCTGTTTCTGAGTCAAGCTGTCTATCTGACTTTTTTGGTCTTCCTGCGCCTTTGCCTGTTCAGAAAGTGAATCATAATCCGCTTGAAGCTTGTCCAATTTTGCCTGTAAATCTTCATTTTGCTTTTTAATTTCATCATTCGATTTGGTTGCTTCGTTATATGATTTTTCCCATTTTTCAGCATTTGTGGCATTACCTGAATTGCCTACAGCTGCTAAAAAGAAAAATACCGCAAGAACTCCTAATACAACATTCCATTTTTTCGGAGTCATAAATTTCTTTTTCTCTTTCTTTCCTAAAACAACCTCATCCTGCTTCTTTTTCCCTAATTGAAACTTTTTCTTTTCCATTGTTTTCTTTGTTCCCCGCTCTTTTTTCTATTTACGCTCTCGAATATTCCTCAATCGCTTTATCTAATATCTGCATTTCTTCTGCACTTAATTCCCAGTCGAATACTTTGCAGTTTGCCTCTATCTTATCACGACTCTGTGAACCTATGATGCAGGAAGAAATAATTTCTTTTTTCAAGGTCCAGTTTAATGCAATCTGTGCAAGCGGTACATTTCTCTCTTTACTGATTTCATCCATAACAGATAACAATTTCATTGCTTTTGAGAATAGTGGTTCTCTGAAATATGGATAGAATCTATTTCGATTATCGTTTGCTTCATACGTTTTTAACTCACGATATTTTCCGGTTAAAATTCCACCACCTAATGTTCCATAAGTCATAACTCCCATGTCCTGTGCATGCGCCCAGCGGATTAATTCTTCATTATCCCGGTCTACCATGGAAAACTGTGGCTGATAGCTTCGATTTCACAATATTGGTTTGCTTCTTCCATCTGTTCCTTTGTAAAATTAGAAACTCCGGCATGTAAATCTTTCCCTGTTTTTTAAGTGATTTAATGCGTCCATTGTCTCTTCCATCGGAACATTTGGGTCTGGCCAGTGCACCAGATAGACATCAATATAGTCTGTCTTTAAATTCTGCAAAGACTCATCACATTCTCTTAAGATTTTATCAGCTGAACCACAACGGACATATTTTCCGTCAATAAATTCATTTCCACATTTCGTAGAAATCACAACTTCTTTTCTCGCACCCAATTTATGCAGAGTTTCTCCTACATACTGTTCTGCTTTTCCTGCATTATAGGCTGGTGCTGTGTCGATAAAATTAATACCACAATCTAAAGCTGCTTTAATTGCATCCATACGGCTCTCATCTGAATAATTGTCCCATCCTGCACCACCAATGCCCCATGTGCCAAGACACATCTTAGAAACTTCAATTCCTGTTTTACCAAATTTCGTATACTTCATTGGACTCATTCTCCCTGTTCTTTACTTTTCTTTCTAAAATTACTTTACTCTTAATCCGGCGGATATTCGCAATTTGCTCCGCTATTTGCTCGTAACCAAATCACTCTGCTTCTTTTGTTAATTCATCGATCAGCTCAATTGCTTCAAAAATCATGTTATCACAGTGCGGCTTCTTTGCTCCGCCTTTCTGTGCATTGGCTTTTAAAAGTTCTGCACAGTCTGTCATTCCATCATGTTTCTCAGCAATTCGTCTGCGAAATTCATTTACCGCAAATGGAGATTCGATTCCCTTTGCTCCAAGTATCATAAGTCCTGCTGTGATTGCCCCACAGGTACTTCCGCATTTCATTCCGCCACCAAAATTGCCGGCAATTCCTGCTGCAAGATTTTCATCCAAACCAAGCTCCTCAGCATAAACCCGAAGGATGGTCTGAGAACAATTGTTGACCATTGGAGTTGCATTTCTAAGCTGTATTGCTTTTTCTATGTGTTTGTTCATTGTAAAGCCTCTTTTCTTAAGTGTTTTGTATTCTTACTTCTTTTATTTTACTCAAAAATTCATTGGAGGGAATATATAAATTTTCTAATATTGGATTTAAATCAATATATTCCTCTTCGTATTCATTATTATGACTATATTTTGCCATCACAACAAGGTATCCATTATCCCATTCTTTAACAGAAATATAATGTTCTAAGGAATACGGTGCTTTAAATCTTATTCTATAATTTTCAAATTCAAAAACCGTATAACCCTCTTCATTACTTAATGTGGCATAATCCATAATGAATTTCCTTTCTTTTATCCTTTTCTATTTAGAATTTCATACTCCATAACGATGATAAAATAAATCTTGAATCACACGGCATTTTTTGTAATATACTGCCAATTATTATTGTGGCAGATAAATTTCAAACTTGCAATATTTACCCGCTTATAAGATTTATTCGGTAAAACAATATATTCACCATCTACGCCCTTGACATAAGCTCCACTATTGGTAAATCCAGTAATATATCCGCTCTTTCCAAATACACTCACCTTATCATTCAGATAGAATCCACGATAATATGGAGTATTTTTGCTATTACGCTTTTGTATACGATTCGGTTCTTTTCTTCCCTTACGAGGCACTCCTTCGTGTAGTGAACGTTTTTTCTTACGAAATTGCTTAATAAGAAGCCATTCATCTAAATTCTCAGAAATAGTAGAAATTCCACTAATAACAATTGCATCATTATAATGCGTTTTCTCCAAACCAATATTTTTACGTTTAATAGTAGTTTCAAAACCGTATGTAATAAGAGCCTGTGGATATTGATTAAGAATTTGTTGTCTAAGTACATTCATAAATGGTGGTTCTTTATACTGCTTAACTTTCTTGTGTTCCTTCTGCCATTTATAAAAAATCCCTCCATTCTTATGATTCGTACTATTATGACAATTTTTACAAACTGTGATTTGATTATCGACACGATTCGTGCCACCATTTGATACATAAATAATATGATGTGTTTGTAATGGCTTATTCCTTTCTCCACATACCTGACATGTATAGTTATCTCTTGCAAAAATAAAATATCGTTCTCCTTGATATCCATAAGTTTGACCTTGCGAATAATCCATACTATGAACCTCTGGATTAATCATCTTAGCAATATCAAATTTGCCAACTTCAATATGAAGAATTGATTCTGGTATAAAAGAACATAGTTTATCAATCCATTTAAATGTATGATTAATACGATTTTGTAAACTAGGCGGAAGCCACTTGCCAAACCGTTTACGATTCAAAAATCTATATCTACGATATCGAGTCTTACGATTTCGCCTACTTCTGCGATAGATTCGTTTTGTATCAATTTTTGATTTTACATCCTGACGAAGCTCTACTTCGCCCTTAAATAAAACCTTATTTTCAGAGGTCACAGCAAGACCAATATGCTTAGAACCAGTGTCGATTCCGACATGACATTCCTGCTTGTTCTCACCAGTTGCATACTTTAATTGAATAGTAAATGGATTATACTTATAAATTTTAGCTTTGCCTGCTTTTAATAAGAGGCGGGCTTTTCTTTGCGTACACGGCATTAAAGGTTCGCCTCGCATATTAAATACAAATACTCGCATAATATGTACCTTTTGCAGCTACCCTCAGGTCCTGCACCTTTCTATTTAAGAAAGTTTGTTACCCTTCGCCAATGTTAGAACTGCTTCCCGTAATCGGAGACTTCAGGTTGACTACTCCTACCTCACAGAGTTGTTTACAGAGCCTGCACAGAGCTGCAAACTAGGGTATCATTTGCAGGTGTGATAACAGAAATAACGTAGTGTTCAAGACACTTAGGCTAGTCAACTTGAACTTTTACAAGTTCTAACCTCTTTAAAACATTAATTCTAGGTCAGAGGCAGCTGACTACATCTCATGTTGCTACTATTTATTTTAAATTATTTTTTTAATTTTACCACTCTTTTAAATAGTTTATCTTTCCTCTGTAAAAAAACTTTATCCCTTCTTATAGTCTTTACTTTTTTAATCTCGTTTCCATTCTTAAAATTTACTCATATTCCCGAAACTGTACGAATGAAAAACTAGAAGTTTTCTCTACATTATCTCCTACCTTTCGCTCCACAGATTTTCTCTCACTACAAGCTGCAACTACCTTTACTCCAAACTTTTTCAGTGCTGAAATTACTCCATAAGCGACACAAAACTCACCCTGACATAACACACAAGACGGATTTAAATTCATAATCTTTGCCACATACTCTTCACAAATTTTATAAATTTCTTCCTTATTTGAATACGGATTAACTGCTGGAAATGGAATATCTATCACCTCACCATATTCCATTGCTGCATTTAACTGTGTTTTTCCCCATGCCTTACTTGGATGATTTGAAAAATTAATAAACATACTTTGTTCCTCCTTATTTAATACGGTAAATCTTCCTACTACATTCTATAAATATCTAGATTATTTATATATCTCTATTATGCCACTTTTATCTTTCAAATACGAGGATTCCTTTACTTTTTAGTTCTCATTATAAAAACAAAGAAAGCTCTGGAACTATCTTTTTTGCTCCAAAGCTTTCTTTCTCTTTTGTTATTTCAGCACGTTCTTTAAAACCTCCAACAGCCTTTCCAAATCAATCGGTTTTGATACATGTTCATTCATTCCAGCCTCCAATGCTTTTTGTCTATCCTCTTCAAATGCATTTGCTGTTATTGCTATAATTGGTATCTTTGCAATTTCTGGATTTTCTGATTTTCGGATTTGGCGGGTTGCTTCATATCCATCCATAATCGGCATTTGAATATCCATCAAAATCAAATCATACTGACCTGGTTTTGCAGTTCTCATTTTTTCTACCGCTATTGTTCCATCTTCTGCTGTATCTAAAATAAACCCTTCTTCTTTTAGCAGTTCTACTGCAATTTCCCGATTCAATTCATTATCCTCGGCCAAAAGAATCTTCTTTCCCTTAAGCAGATTTTCAGAATTTCTTCTCTCACTAAGCATTTTCATCTGACCTGTTTTTTTGAGTACCTTCGTTTCACATTCTACCACCTGACTATTGACTTTAAATGGCAATATTACCGTAACTTCTGTCCCTTTCCCCTGTCTGCTTTTTACCGCAATAGTACCACCCATCCTGTCTACAATCTTTTTTACAATCGCCATTCCAAGTCCCATTCCTTCAATCCCGCTGACTGTAGAGGTCTGTTCTCTGGTAAACGGTTCAAATATATGTGCTATAAATTCTTCACTCATACCAATTCCGGTATCTTTTACACGAAATTCATATTTTGCAAATCCCGGCTCTTGTCCTTTTAATTCCTGAATTTGAAAATAAATTTTTCCTCCAGGTCTTGTATACTTTACTGCATTTTCCAAGATATTTAATAATACCTGATTTAATCTAAGTTTATCCGTAATAACATTTTTATGCACCATATTTTTGGTATCTGCACAAAATTTCAGCTGTTTCGCAGAACTATCTGTCTGAATAATTGCTTTTAAATTTTCCAGCACATCCGGTAAATACACTGGTGCGTGTTCAAGCTTTAGCGTTCCGCTTTCAATATGACTCATATCCAGAACATCATTTATTAATAACAGTAAATGATTGCTTGCTGTCTCTATTTTCGATAGATATTTTTTTACCTCCTGCGCCTCATTAACATGAGTAGATGCAAGCGCCGTATATCCGATAATTATATTTAATGGTGTTCTTATATCATGTGAAATACTGTTTAAAAAAATAGTTTCTGCACGATTAAACTGATTTTCTTTTGTTTCTTTTTCGACTCTGTTTTCTAATTGATTTTGAGTTTTCTTTTCTGAAGGATTTTGTTTCCAAGACTTCATTCTTTTCTTCTTTCTACTCACTTTCAATTATTCTTTTTTCTATCTTATTTTTTCCTACAATCATACCATATCGAACTGTCTTTTCTTGTAAAAAAAGGACTCTAACCGAAAATTTTTTTCAGCTAAAGTCCTTTTTATTTTTACCCTATTTTCTATAAATATATCTCAGACGACATCTGCCACCATTTCTTAAACTATTTCATTCCATATTTCTCTAAATCCACTTTTCCATCCACGACTTCAACTCCATCTTCTCTTAGGAGTTCTGCCTGTGCTTTTCCTCCGCCAAATGCAAATGCACCTGCAAGCTCCCCTTTGGAATTCACTACTCGAAAACAAGGAATATGAAGTGGGTCTGGATTTTTATGTAAGGCATTTCCCACAGCTCTTGACATTCTCGGATTTCCTGCCATCTCTGCAATCTGTCCATACGTTGCCACATGTCCTTTAGGAATTTTTTTCACTGCTTCGTAAATTCGTTTTGTCGGACTGTCCGTTACCAAATCATAACTTTCTGCAATCATACGCTTTACATCTTCATCCGGAATACTACCATCTAAAATAATCGTATTCCAATGTTCTTTGTTTTGATGATATCCCGGAATTACAGACTCATAAGTGCTTCTCCAGAAATCACGCCACTCCGGGTCTGCTTTTACATTTAAATTCAAAAAACCATCTTTCTCATAAGTCCACAAAAATGCTTTTTTGCTTTGCTTTACCCGTACAAGCTGCCAGTTTGTATCAGAAAACGGCGTATCCACATAAGTATCCGCAAATGTTAATCCATAAGCTAAAATCTCTTCTCGTGTTTTCATCTTAATCACCTCTAAATTAATGTGTCAAATCCTTCACCCATTTATATTTTCTAAAATGCAAAAATACCCACGGAAGTTTCCCAACTTCGTCAATACAGGTACACGCATACACAACTACGACTGGCCAGTGAAAATAGTAAGTACCAAGTGCAGCAAGCGGAATTGCAAGGCACCACATGCATACTGCAAGACTGTACATATCAAACATCGTGTCTCCACCTGCTCCAAAGATTCCATTAATCGTGACATCATTGACCGAACGCCCTATCATGTAAAAGGCAATCACTCCAAACATACCTTTTAAATATCCTGCTGCCTGTGGAGTCAGATTCACGAAATGCAGAATAATCGGTGCAGTCACCAACATCAAAAGGGAAGCCATCACACCACAGACCAGTGAAATTTTTAATAAACGGATTCCATATAATTTTCCTCGTTTTAAATTTCCGGCTCCCAGTTCATTTCCAACCATAATTCCTGCTGCACTTGAAATACCCGCACTAAAACAGCAGATAATATCACGCACAACCGCAGCCACAGAGTTTGCTGCTGCCGCATTAACACCCAGATGTCCCATAAAGGATGAATAAGACGTAAATCCAATCCCCCAGAACAAACACGCACCAAGAAGCGGCAGGCACATTTTTGAAAATCTTTTGCAAGCTGTTTATTTCGATAAAACAACCGCTTCATATCCGGATGAATGTAGCCGTCTTTATAAGAAATCACAATCGAACAGCCCAGTTCTAAAATACGTGCCACTAAGGTCGCAAGTGCTGCACCTTTTACTCCCATTGCTTCTAAGCCAAATGCACCATAGATAAATATCCAGTTTAAAATAATATTTACACAAACGGTAAATGAACTGATAATTGCCGTTGTCTTTGCATGTTCACTTGTTTTCATAATGACAAGATAACACTGCGAAATTCCGGTTAACAGATAAGAACAACCTGCAATTTTCAGATAGCTCACACCATACCCAATCAGTACAGATTCATTCGTAAAAACCAACATCAGATACTTTCCAAAGAATACACATCCAATAAAAAATATAACGGATACCATGCCACAAAGCCGAAGTGCCATACAGAAAATATCATCTAAGGTTTTGATATCTCCCTTTCCCCAGTACTGTGCCCCCAAAATTCCAAGACTTGCTGTTGCTGCTGCCAGAAACATGTTTTGGATAAACTGAATCTGTGTTGCCAGTGAAACCGCAGACATATAATTCTGGTTCATTCCCCCAAGCATAAACGCATCGGCTACTGCGACCATTGCAAGCATCAGGTTTTGCAGTACAATTGGAATCATCAGACTCCATAGTTTTCTGTAAAAAATACTGTCTTTTTCTAGTTTCATTTTAAATTCCCTTCTTAAATTTTTGATACGATTTCAACTCGCATTATAGCAAAAATTCAGACAAAAAAACACCGTGAAAAATGGCTTTTATCCCCTTTCCACGATGAATGGTATTTGTTTCTAGCTATCATATTTTCTGGTATGATTTATTCCTCAGATTCTTCTTCCAGTTTTTTCACTCTCTTTTTATAGACTCCAGAAAATACTGTTAATCCGGCAAAGCACAAACCACCTACACAAAGAAACATAATGCTTCCTGTCGCAACAGCCCCTGCAAATTTATGATAGTTGCGGTAAGAAATGATGAACCAGGCAATTCCGGTCAGAATACCTGCAATCAAACTGGCAATCGTATTTGTTTTCAGTGTCGGTTTTAATCTTCTGTCCCAGATACCATTTTTAATACAAGCGGTCAAAAGATAGACACATAAACTCATAAACACAATCCATTCCCCTGCAAGATTTTTTGCATCGTTATTTCCTAAAAGCAGCTGCACCAACATCACAGCTAACAATCCCCAAAAAGCAAACCAGCATCCATTATGTTCAATTTTAAGAAGCTTTAATTCCTGTCTTTCATCCAGATTACTTTTATTCTTCTTCATAATCCTCATCCTCCCAAAACAAATCATCTAAACCTTTTTCTAACACACGGCAGATTTTTCGACATAATTTAATCGTCGGATTGTATTCTCCTTTTTCAATGGCATTTATCGTCTGCTTGAAACCCCAACTGCTTCCGCTAATGCTTTTTGTGTCATATCTTTTTCTGCTCTTGCTACTTTAATAGCAATATTCTTTGACACGTGTAATTCACCTCCGGCTTTTCTTTTCTCTAAGGTATCATTTATCCGATAAAAAGTCAAGTATATTTTATTTTTAGTAAACTATAAACGAACTAATAGATAATATGACAACAAAAAGTACCGGATAAAAAAGGAGCTTTTGTCCTTCTTTTCCGGTACTTTTTTCGTCTATTTTAAAATATTAGATTCTAAAATTTTTGCTAATTGCTAATATTTTAATAAAAATTTATAATTTTAAATATCCCTATCGTTTTTTATTTTCCAAATCTTATATTCTTTACTGTTCTTTTTTCAATTGAAAGATTTTCATAGGTACGAATTCCTCCATTTCCCTGAGGTGCTTGTGCCAGTAATCCCACTTTAATTTTTTTTCTGTCCTGACAGGTTAAAAAATCTGGTCATATAATAAGTTTCTCCATCTTCGGAATAATGAAAAGCATAAGAATTATCTACTCTGCAAATCTGAAGCCAAACACTATTTCCAATCATATTACATCCATTCGCATCATCAGACATACCATTTTAGTGACCACACTAACTGCCGCATGAGTATCAAAATCTGTTTTTTCAAAACAGCTTTTTGCCCAATTCTCCATATCCTCCATTACCATCAGAGACGCAGAATCATAGGTATCTTTAAAATCATGGGACACTTTGACTCTTAATACAAAATCGCCTTCTACTTCTGTATAATAGAATGGAGCATTACTCAAAGATTCCGGTGTAATTCCCTCTTCTGACACTGCTCCATTATTGCAAAAGAAATCACTTTCTTTTGGTGCATATATCTTAATTTTATTTTCTTCAACTTCCATTTCACTTTTGTTTAACCAATTAAATTCCATATCATTCTCTCCTCTACAATTTGTAACAAACTTTAATTGAATTTCCATCTTCGTATAGAAACATCCCTCATAATTCTGCATTTCATAACGTGGCTCATAATCAACAACAAATCCTGCATCTGCCAGCTTTATCATTAATTGATTCACTTTATTCTTGCTATCAACATATATGGAAAGGGTTTTCCCATATTGAGAGTTTTCTATTTTTACATTTGCATTCATAATATCAAACTTCATTTACTCACTCTCCTTCTTTTTCTTGAATTATATTATAAATTTCTTCTGATTTCATTGGTTTATTTTATATATTTATTGAACAATATCGCAAATAAAATAAGGACAGAGTTTTCTGGTTTTTTAACCATTTTCTCTGTCCTTATTATTTATTCTTTTACTATTTTTTCCAAATACTTCACCGGTACTTCTTTTGTAAGCCACACTCCGTTTTTTGATAAGAAGAACTCATATCCATCCTGATACATTTCTCTTGCCTTTACAGTATAAATCACTGGTTTTCCATGTCTGCTTCCAACTTTAACCGCAGTTTCTTTATCCTTTGATAAATGCACATACAATCTGCTTTTGCGAATCAGACCAATCTCATCAATCGAAGAAACATACTTTTCACCTGTTCCATGCCATAATTCCTCTGGAGGTTCTACCTTTTCTAATTCAACGTCCACTGGAATGGAATGACCCTGATTCGCCCGAATTAAAGTCTTGTCCTCATTAAAAGAATATCTCTCTTTCTCATCTGTCCGGACAATTTCTTCTAAAATATCCATATTGAATTCTCTTGTTTTTGAAATGCCCTCAATCAATTCATCCACATTCGCCCAGCCATGTTCATCCAGACTGATACCAATGGTTTCTGGCTTGTGGCGTAAAATCAGACTTAAAAAACAACTGGTTCTTGTTAAGTTCATATTATCATCACCTTATCCTTATATCGTTCTAAAATTTTCTTTATCTCAATCATATCATTTTTTTCATATATATCCGCCCATTTGATTAAATGAATAAGCGACCTTATCGTTTCTTTTTTTCCTTTTTCTAATCCAAGTTTTCTTTTCAAAAATCGTTTCACGATTCTATAAATATAAACTCGTCTTGGAACTTGCAATAAATAAATCTTATCTGCATCTGCAAAGCACTGTTTACACCATTTATAATAAACACCTTCTATAATCCATTGCTCATTTTCAAGAATATCTTCCAATATTTCCTGTCGTTCTTCTGCATTTCTTTTTACCCCATAAGAATCTGCTTTATTATCCCATTGCAGTTCATCTAAATCATAATGTGTAATACCATATTCTTTTGATAATTTGTCTGCCAGATAAGTTTTTCCAGAACCGCTTCCTCCTATAATATGGATTTTCATTGAAATCTCCCCATAAAGTTCCAATTTATCATTTTTGTTTCAAAAGCTTTTACTATTTTACCTTTTTCAAACATGCGACAGTTTCAACATGCACCGTCTGACAAAATTGGTCCACGCACACACATTTTTCAACTCGATATCCTCTCTGTAAGAACACTTCCAAATCTCTTGCCAAACTGGATGGTTTACAGGAAATATACACGATCTTATCCACTCCATACTGAATAATCTTTGGCAGTGCTTTTGGATGGATTCCATCTCTTGGCGGGTCAAGCACGATCGTATCTGGTTTTTCTTTGATCTCATCGATCACTTTTAATACATCGCCTGCGATAAAGTGGCAGTTTTCGATTCCATTTAAAGCTGCATTTGCTTTTGCTGCTTCAACTGCTTCTTCCACAATTTCCACACCAATTACCTCTTTTGCTACCGGTGCTAAAATCTGTGAAATTGTTCCGGTTCCGCTATATAAATCAAACACGGTCATATCTTTTGTACTTCCAAGGTATTCTCTTGCAGTATTGTAAAGTACTTCTGCACCGTAAGAATTTGGCTGAAAGAAAGAAAATGGCGTCACTTTGAATTTTAATCCTAAGATTTCTTCGTAGAAGTAATCCTGTCCATAAAGAATTCTCGTCTCATCGCTTCTTACCATATCGGATAATCCATCATTGATAATATGAAGAAATCCCACAATTTTTCCTTCCAAATCCAATGCAAGAAGTGCTTCTTTTAATGGTGTTAAATCCATTTCTTCCTGACTTGTAGTTACCAGATTGACTAAAATTTCTCCGGTTGTGTTGGCACGGCGTAACAGCAGATGGCGCAGATAGCCCACATGCTGCATTTTTTTATAAAAACTGGTCTTTCTTTCCTGAAAATATTCAAGGACACAACAAAGGATTTTTGTCATATCTTCATGTACCAATTTACAGTCACGGGCACTTAACACATCATAAGTACTGCCTTTTTTGTGCAGTCCAAGTGCAAGCGGTCCGTCCTTATATTCATCTCCGAAGGAAAATTCCATTTTGTTGCGGTAAGCAAATTCAAATGGACTTCCTTTGATTCCTTCAAATACATAATCCGGATTTCCGTTTTCGTCTACCTGTCCACCATTTTTTACTGCTGTATCTAAAAGTTCTTTTACCTGCTTTGCCTTCATCTTAAGCTGGTCTTCATAAGACATGGTCTGATACATACAGCCTCCACATGCCGGAAAAATGCTACAGACCGGTTCTCTTTTTTCAAGAGGAGATTTTTCTAATACTTCCAAAAGACGTCCCTCTAATTTTTTTCCACGTTTTTTATTTATCATAAAACGGACTTTCTGACCTGGGATTGCATTTTTTACAATAACCGTTTCTTCTCCAACTTTTACTTTTCCTTTATTTGGAAATTCAATTTTTTCTACTACGCCTTCATAAATTTCACCTTTTTTCAAATGTTCGACCTCCATATCTGATGCTATTTATTCTTCTTTATTTTCTATTTCATTCTTTCTAAAAAAGAAGCTCCGGTTTCCCGAAGCTTCTTTTTATTATTTTGTTACTCTTCGTCCTTATCTTCTTCGTGTTCTTCGTTTTCCTCATCATCCTCGAAGTAGTCATCGAAATCATCATCAAAGTCTTCTTCAAAATCTTCGAGATAATCCGGTGTGAAGAAACGATAAACCGCATAAGCAATTCCTGCAACTACAGATACAGCTCCAACAATTGCGAGAATCCATAAAACTGTATTTTTATTTTTCTCCTCTTCCCTTTTCTGCAATGCTGCTACTAAATCTTCAATACGATTCATGATACTACACCTTCCTCTCTTGCACAGAAACTTACTTTCCGGCAACTTTAAGTCCGTTACTTTGGCTGTTTCCATTATTATATCACGCTTATGGGAATTTTACTATCTTTTCTTTCCCGTATTTGTACCTTTATCTTTTGCATTTTGAAATAATGTTATAATTTCTTTAATTTTGCAAAGGAGGCAAACATCTTTTTTACGCCTGCTTTTTCAAAATCTACCGTTACTTCGTAATCTCTTCCACCATCAACAATGGATTTTACCACACCAGTTCCAAATTTGATATGTTTGACAGTATCTCCCACATCATAAGAAAGGCTGGATGCTTTTTTTACCTCAAATTTTTTCTGCATAAATGCCGGCTCTTTGATTGCTTTTTTCATCTGCTGGTAGCCTTTTGGAAGCGGAATTTCTTTTACTTTTCTTTCTTTGAAATTTTTTCCAAGGTCTACTAATTCCTTCGGAATTTCACGGATAAATCTGGACGGCTTATTATACTGGGTTTCTCCACGAATCATTCTCTGCTGTGCACAGGTCAGAGTTAAATCTTTCATCGCTCTTGTGATTCCAACATAACAAAGACGTCTTTCTTCTTCGATTTCAGTCGGGTCATCTGACACAATGGTCATGTAACTTGGGAATACGCCATCTTCCATTCCTGCCAGATATACATAAGGAAATTCCAAACCTTTTGCACTGTGAAGAGTCATTAGAAGTACACGGTTGTCATCTCCATCTACCGTGTCAATATCCGCAATCAACGCTACTTCTTCCAAGAAACCGCTTAAACTGATTTCCTCATTATTTGCTTCACATTCTTCTTCATAACTTACCACTTTTGTAATCAATTCATCAATATTTTCGATTCGAGATTCCGCTTCTTCTGTTTTTTCTGCCTGAAGTTCTGTCACATACCCGGTTTCGTCAATGATATCTTTCAATAATTCAGACGGACTGATATAGTCCAATTTACTTCTTAAACTCTGAATAAAGGTTACAAATGGTGTAATTTTAGATACTGCACGTCCAAGTGTTGTAATTTCATCTGCTCTTTGCAAAGCATCATAGAATCCAATTCCGTTCTGGTCTGCAAAATCCTGCACTTTAGAGAGACTTGCAGCACCAATTCCTCTCTTTGGCACGTTGATAATACGACGCACTGCAAGGTCATCTCTGGCATTATCTACGGTTTTTAAATAGGCCAGCAAATCTTTGATTTCCTTACGTGCATAGAAGTTTACGCCCCCTACCAGTCTGTATGGAATATTTGCCATCAAAAATTTTTCTTCAAACATACGGGACTGTGCATTGGTTCGATATAGAATTGCGCAGTCTTTATATTCACATTCTCCCTCACGAACCCTTTTACTAATGTCTCCTGCGATATATTCTGCTCTTCATAACCATTCATAAACTGACGGTAATGCACGGGTTCACCGATTTCATTATCGGTCCAAAGCGTTTTTGCTTTTCTTCCAATATTATTGTGAATGACCTGATTGGCAGCCTCAAGGATTGTTTTTGTGGAACGATAATTCTGCTCCAGTTTAATTACTCTTGCTCTTGGAAATATCTTCTCAAATCCAAGAATATTTCCGATATTTGCACCACGGAACTTATAGATAGACTGATCGTCATCACCAACGACACATAAATTCTGATACTTGCCGGCTAAAAGACTGACAAACTTAAATTGCGCTGTGTTCGTATCCTGATATTCGTCTACCATAATATACTTAAATCTTTCCTGATAAGAATCCAGCACATCCGGACAGCTCTGGAACAATTCAACAGTTTTTACAATCAAATCATCAAAGTCCAATGCATTGTTTTTCTTTAATTCTTTCTGATACTCTGTATACGCCATTGCAATTTTTTTCCGGCCGTAATCGTCCATCACACTTTTTTCGTATTCTTCCGGGCCAACCAGATTATCCTTTGCAGAAGAAATTGCACCTAAAATCGCACGTTCTTTATAGATTTTCGTGTCAATATTCAGTTTTTTGCAGACTTCTTTCATCAGACTTTTCTGGTCATCGGTATCATAAATCGTAAAATTATTTTCATAACCCAAGCGGTCAATGTACCTTCTTAAAATCCGCACACAGCTTGAGTGAAAGGTTGAAACCCAGATGCTTTCCGAGCCAAATCCCACAATCTTATCCACTCGTTCCCGCATTTCACCTGCTGCCTTATTCGTAAATGTAATCGCCATGATATTCCACGGATTAACCCCTTTTTCATCAATCAGATAGGCAATTCGATGGGTCAGCACACGGGTCTTTCCAGAACCGGCACCTGCTAAAATTAAAACCGGACCTTCCGTCTGTAAGACAGCTTCTTTCTGTTCCGGATTTAAGGTATCATATATACTCATAAACCTGCACCTTCTTTAAAATTATTTTTCAGTGTCACCTGTTTCTACAATATACCATACTCCCCTTATCGGCTTCAAGCGTGAAAATTTTACAGAAATTCGTTTACAAATAGTTTTGAAAACTATATAATATAGCATAGAGGTGATAAAATGACAATTGACACAAAAGACATGCTCAATAGTATTCTTGAAAGCATTTCTCGTATTTCTTATATTAAACCCGAAGAAATTCCGGAAATTGATTTATATATGGATCAGGTAACGACATTTATGGAGAGTCATCTTTCTTCTTCAAGAAGACATGAAGGAGATAAAATCCTGACGAAAACCATGATTAACAACTATGCAAAAAATAACCTGTTACCTCCACCGGTCAAAAAGAAATATTCAAAAGAGCATCTTTTAATGCTTACTTTTATTTATTATTTAAAAAATATTTTATGTATCAATGATATCCAGACCCTGCTTGACCCGATTTCCCAAAATTATTTTTCCGGTGACGGCTCAATGGATATGACCGAACTCTATAATGAAATTATGAACTTAGAACTTAAGCAGATTGAGCCACTTGCCAAAGACGTGACCAAAAAATATAAACTTGCCTGCAGTTCTTTTGAGCACGCAACAGAAGAAGAGCAGGATTTTCTCCGAAAATTCTCTTTCATCTGTATGCTCAGTTTTGACGTATATGTTAAAAAACAGGTTATCGAAAAGATATAGACGATATGGCAGATAACCAGCCCAAAGAGACGAAAAATAAGAATAAGAACAGTAAGAAATAATAAATTGTAAAAATTCTCAAAAAAATGGAGAGGTACACATTTTTATTTTTAAAAGGTCCTCTCCTGACTTTTTCTTTTCTGTTTTTATTCTTCTGTTTTTTCTGCCATTCTCTTAAATACCATTTCGTATCCGTCATTTCCATAGTTCAGACTTCTATTTACACGGCTGATGGTTGCTGTGGAAGCACCTGTCTTTTCGGAAATATCAAGATAAGTTCTCTTATCTTTGAGCATCTTTGCTACCTCAAAACGCTGTGACAAAGACAAGATTTCATTGATTGTGCATACATCTTCAAAAAATGTATAACATTCCTCTCTATCTTTTAAACATAAAATCGCATCAAATAAAGAATCGACTGCTTCTGTATGAATTTTTTTACTCATAATTCTAACTCTCCTATCATAACGTATATTTTTGTCACCCCAATATGACTTCTCTTCTTCCTATATTAACACACTAAAATTTTAAAGTAAAGCAGTATTTTCAAAATTTACTTATTAAGAAATTTTTTCAGTTCTTCTACTGAACGGTTTATAATCAGTTCTTCCGGAAAATCTACTTCTTTTATTACTTTTTCGGCAAAGCAGTGACAGCCAACCAGAGCATCTGTATGTGCATCACTATCCACCACAACCGGAACTTCATATTTCTTACAATAGCAAAGCATGTCCTTTACATTCTCTTCCCCATTTTCTCTGGTACAGCGAGGGTCTAAAGAGTTATTATTCACTTCCAGAAGTACATGATGCTTCTTTGCTCCAAGTACCAGCTGTTCATAATCGACCGGAAATCTTCCATCGTCCGGATGCCCGATAATATTCACATAAGGATTTTCCATAACTTTTAAATAAGTCTGTGTATTTTCTTCTTTTGTACCAGACTTAAAGCAAGGTATATGCATACTTGCAATCACGATGTCCATTTTTTTTAAGAGATTTTCTTCCATATCTACTTCACCGTCTTGATTTAAGATGTTAAGTTCCACACCAAACAGCATTTCTACCCCAAACATCTTTCGTTCCAGCATTTTTAAATTTGCAAAATAAAACGAATGACAGGTTCCCGGCATTTTCATTGCATGTTCTGTGATTCCCAACAACTCCAGCCCTTTTTCTGATGCAGACTGTGCCATTTCTTTAATCGTATTATAGGCATGTCCGCTTGCAATCGTATGTGTGTGCACATCCAGTACGTATTTCATGATACTCTCCTCCTGATTCAATTATGTATTCTCGGAGTCTTTATTCCTTCTCCTCTGTAAAATTTTTTCTTGCTAACAGGGCTTTTATTATACCGCTCTTATTTTTCAAAATCAAGTATGTTTTCCTATTACACTATAGCATTAACATCGTAAAAACAACGCAAAAAAAGACAGCGTATAGAAAAAATTTTCTGTACACTTGTCTCCTGCTGTTAAAGCGGACATTCGCAATCCGCTTCGCTACTTGCTCATGAACGCAGTCGCTTCGCGTTCTGTCAGTGGAAGCTTTCAACTCCCACTGACAGAAGCATCCCCCCTCCCCCGCTTAGTGCTTCGCACACTTGAAGCGGGGGAATGCTTATCTGCGTTCAAATTTGAATATCTATTACAGTAATTCGCCAAATAAATCTTTTACCGTCGGATAAATCTTAGCAAATTTCTGATATTTTTCTTCATATTTTGCTGCCAGTTCCGGTTCCGGTTCTACCGTATCAATAACTTTTACAATCTTAGCTGCTGCATCCTCTACGGAAGCGAACTCTCCGTTTGCAACTGCTGCAAGCATTGCACCGCCAAGTGCCGGTCCTTCTTCGGATTCAATTACATCTACTTTGATGTTTAAGATGTTTGCAATCATTTTCTTCCATAACGGACTCTTTGCACCGCCGCCACAGATTTTTGTGCGTTCAATCTTAATTCCAAGAGATTTCGCAACCTCAAAGGAATCACGGATTGCAAAAGCGACACCTTCCAAAACAGCCTGTGTCATATCGGCTCTTGTGCTGTCCATTGTAAGACCAATGAAAGTTCCTCTTGCATTTGGATTATTGTGAGGAGAGCGTTCTCCCATCAGATATGGCAGGAAGTATACATTATTTTCACCAAGTTTTTCAATTTTTGCCTGCTCACCGGCATAATCTTTTGTTCCGATGATTTCATCCATCCACCATTTATTACAGGAAGCCGCACTTAACATACATCCCATTAAGTGATAATTTCCATCTGCATGAGCAAATGCATGAAGTGCATTGTGTGGATCTACACCGAATTCCTTGCTTGAAATAAAGATTGTTCACTTGTTCCAAGGGAAATGTTACACATTCCATCACCAACAGTTCCGGTTCCAACTGCTGCTGCTGCATTATCACCTGCACCTGCTACGATTTTACAGGTTGCCGGAATTCCCAGTTCTTCTGCAAGTTCTGGTTTTAATGTTCCAACTGTTTCATAGCTTTCAAACAATTTCGGCATCTGTTCTTCTGTGATTCCACAGATATCAAGCATTTCTTTTGACCAGCAACGATTTTTTACGTCCATTAACAGCATACCGGACGCATCGGACATATCACTGCAATGAGTACCGGATAATTTATATGCCAGATAATCTTTCGGTAACATGATTTTTTTGATACGTTTGAAATTCTCCGGCTCATTTTCTTTTACCCATAGAATCTTCGGTGCAGTAAATCCTGCAAATGCAATATTTGCTGTATACTCAGAGAGTTTGTCTTTTCCGATTACTTCATTTAAGTAAGCAGTCTCTTTTGTTGTTCTTCCGTCATTCCAAAGAATTGCCGGACGAATGACTTCATCATTTTCATCTAAGATAACAAGACCATGCATCTGTCCACCAAAGCTGATACCTGCAACCTGACTCTTATCACATTCTGCTGTCAGCTCTTTGATTCCCTCAATACTCTGTGTCCACCAGTCTTCCGGTTTCTGTTCTGACCAGCCTGGATGCGGAAAAGAGAGAGGATATTCTCTGGAAACGATTTTTTCAATTTTGCCTTCTTCGTTCATTAACAGTAATTTTACAGCGGATGTACCAAGGTCAACACCAATGTATAACATATTTTCTTCTCCTTATTCACTAAGAGGCTGCTCTTTCGGGCAGCCTCCATTTTTGATTCTTACCTGCAAAAATTATGCAAATGGATTTTCTGTTGGGTACAGAGTTCCCTTTGGCTGGTTGTAGTCGATTTCTTCTACATCAATGCCAAGGTATTTAAATACTTCATAGAGCGCTTTTCCGAAGTGTCCAAAAGCAACTGCTCCGTGATGTGGATAGTTCTTTTCTACCAGTACGTGACGATAGAAACGTCCCATTTCCGGAATTGCAAAGATACCGATTGCACCAAAGGAACGAGTTGCTACCGGAAGCACTTCACCATGTGCGATGTATGCACGAAGTTGCAGTCAGCTGTGCTCTGCAGACGATAGAATGTGATATCTCCAGGGATGATATCTCCTTCAAGAGTTCCCTGTGTTACTTCTTCCGGAAGTGCTCTTGCCATAATCATCTGATATTTCATAGAGCAGAAGGACAGTTTCTGGGAAGCTGTATTTCCACAATGGAATCCCATGAATGTATCTTTATGTGTATAGTTGAATTTTCCTTTGATTTCATCATTGTACATATCAGCCGGAACTGTGTTGTTGATATCAAGCAGAGTAACGATATCCTGGCTTACAACAGTACCAATGAATTCACTTAATGTTCCCCAGATATCTACTTCACAGGATACTGGAAGTCCTCTTCCTGTTAAACGGCTGTTTACATAGCAAGGTACAAAACCAAACTGTGTCTGGAATGCCGGCCAGCATTTTGTTGTCAGGGCAACATACTGTCTTGCACCTTTATGAGCTTCTACCAGTCAAGCAGAGTAATTTCATACTGAGCAAGTTTTGGAAGAATTTCCGGTTTTTTATTTCCTTCTCCAAGTTCTTCTTCCATTTCTTTTACAATACCTTCGATACGTGGATCTCCGGCATGTTTGTTAAAGCTTTCAAACAGGTCAAGTTCGGAGTTTTCTTCGATTTCAACACCTAAATCATACAGACGTTTGATTGGAGCATTACAAGCAAGGAAGTCTGTAGGACGCGGTCCAAAGCTGATGATTTTTAAGTTTTTGATTGCAACGATTGCACGTGCGATTGGCTCGAATTCAGCAATCATATCCGCAACTTCTTCCGGTGTTCCAACTGGATATTCCGAATATATGCTTTTAATTCACGCAGTTTTAAGTTGTAGCTTGCGTTAAGCATACCACAGTAAGCATCACCACGACCCTGTACTAAGTTGTCTCCTCTTTCTTCTGCTGCTGCAACAACCATAGCTGGTCCATGGAAGTATTTTACCAGTAAAGTTTCTTCTGTTTCCGGTCCAAAGTTTCCAAGATATACAACTAATGCATTACATCCTGCTTCACGCAGTTCTTTTAATGCCTGTTTCATATCCATTTCATTTTCTACAACTGTTGGACATTCGTAGATTTCACCTTTATAAGCAGCTGCTACTGCTTTTCTTCTGTTTTCTGACAGAGATTTTGGGAAACAGTTACGGCTTACTGCTACAATACCTAATTTTGCCTGTGGCATATTTGATAAATTCATTTTATTTTCCTCCTGAAAAATGAAACTAAAAATTTGATTTTAAATTTCTTATTTTACGGAAAGATTTTCTCCAATCAATCCTTCAAAAGCGCCCTGGATTTTTGCATCTTTATGTGCGATGAGCCATTTATTTTTTGCAAAAAGCAGTTTGTCTTCTGCTGTATTGTTCTGTGGTGCCGGTGCATCTTCGTTTGTTCCTTTCGGAAGAATGACTGCTGTACAGAACTTATTTTCATTTACATTACATGGTGCATAGTGAAGGGTGGTTGCATATACTTCCACGACCGTTCCTGCCGGAACAAGAAATGCTTCCATCTTCTCTGTCTGATATGTACCATCAGCTTCAATGTCCTGCTCTTTTCCAAGAATCAGGATTAAATCTGTTAATGCTACATTGACTTCACTATCTCTGTGGTATTCCACTGCATTCAACAGATAATTGCTTCCATTACAATAACCTACCTGAATCGGCATTCCTCCAAAAAGACTGTAAGCAATCTTTTCTACGCTTGGACAGGCTTCAAGGGCTTCATCTGAAGCAACATAAATAACATCATCCGGCTTTGGTGTTTTCTCAAGTGCAGCCAGAAGATCGCTTACGTTAAGTCCTGTTACGACTTTTCCGTATGGAGCAAATGCTTTGTCCATGACATTTAAAATTTCCATGGGACGTTACCTCCTTCTTAATTAGTTTAGTCATTAAACTATATACTTATGCTACCATCGAATGTAAAAAAAATCAAGTCGTTTTTTGCTTTTTTTATAAAAAAATTCTACTTGCAATTTTGCAAGTAGAATTTTTCTTTTACTTTATAATAATATTTTCTTTTAACGAACTCTTTGAAATTTCTGAAAGTGTTCCATCCTCTTTTAACGCTCTAATGCCTGTTTTTCGATTGCCTGAATTAATCCATTATTTTTCTTACCAAAGATAGCAATTTTGGTATTTTTCGGCTTTTCAGTTAACTCATCTTCTATCGCACTGACATCTGCATAAGCATTTGTTGCTTCATATTTTTCACAGTTTTCTTCTGTCATGCCAACACTTGAAATCACACAATCATAAATGTCTGCATCTAATGATTTTAATAAATTTTTCTGGGTAGTATCGATAATTTCAAGTTTTAATCCAAGTTTTTCCGCTACCTGCTCTGCTACCTTTGCCTCAAATCCATCCGGTCTTGCGGTATCGGTATTTAAATAACTCATCGGAGAATCATTTAAATTCATTCCGACTTTTAAAACTCCCTTTTCTATAGTAGAAATACTTCCATCAGAAGATGTATTCCCCGCACTACAACCCGACAGGGAAATTATCATTAAAACAGTGGCTAACACTACTGCTCCCAGTTTTCTTCTTATGTTTTTCACAGTTTTTACCTCACTTTTTGTTTTTGTTAACGCATACATTCCTTTTTGCTAACACTACGATATCATGCTCCCTCTTCTTTGTCAAATATGTGCCTTCGGTTCTTGCAAAAGGATTTTGCTAATGGTATGATAGAGCTAAAAGAAAAACTGGAAGGAGTCATTGAATTATTATGGCAAATTCTTGGAATGGAAAACCTTACTATTCATTCGATGCAATGCTAAAGGAACGATTTTCCACCAAAGTTTATAAAGTAGCATTAAATGGAGGAATGAGCTGTCCAAACCGTGACGGTACACTCGGAAACGGAGGCTGTATTTTCTGCAGTGCCGGAGGTTCCGGCGACTTTGCCGGAAATTCCCGTGACAGCATCACCACCCAAATTAAGATTCAGGCTGACCGCCTTAGAGAAAAACGTGGGGCAAAAAAATTTATTGCCTATTTTCAAGCGTACACAAACACCTACGCTCCCGTTGACTATCTGGAAAAAATTTTTACAGAGGCACTTTCTTATCCCGATGTTGTCGCAATTTCTATCGGCACACGCCCCGATTGCCTTGGAGACGATGTCATTGCACTTCTAAAACGTTTGAATCAGATAAAGCCTGTCTGGGTTGAACTTGGTCTTCAAACCATGCATGAAGAAACTGCTCGCTACATTCGCAGAGGCTACTCACTCTCCTGTTTTGAAACAGCAGTAAAAAATTTAAAAGACGCAGGGCTTGAAGTCATTGTGCATACCATTCTTGGACTGCCAGGCGAATCAAAAGAAGATATTTTAGAAACGATTGATTATTTAAATCACAAAGACATTCAGGGAATTAAACTTCAGCTTCTGCATGTTTTAAAAGGAACCGATTTAGCTTCTGATTATCTGGATGGTAAATTTAAAGTCTACTCCATGGAAGAATATATTGATTTGGTCATCAGCTGCCTCGAACGCCTTTCACCAGACATCGTTGTCCATCGCGTAACAGGAGACGGTCCAAAAGCACTTTTAATCGCCCCTTTATGGAGCAGCGCAAAAAAAACAGTATTAAACACCCTTCATCATGAGTGTAAAATCCGAAACACCTGGCAGGGCAGACTGTTTCATGAAACCTGAAAACCTATCACAAATGTACTCTTGGATTTTTTCTGTAACTATCATAAAAGATTTCAAGAGAACATTACATTTAAAAGGAGGACTCTCATGGGAGAATCACTTACTTTATATAAACTTATTGTACTCTATATGCTGGAAAAGGTAGATTTTCCACTAACCAACGCACAGATTTCCGGATTTATTCTTGATAAAGGATATACTACCTATTTCCATTTACAGCAGGCACTTTCAGAGTTAACCGAATCCGAGTTAATCCACTGCGAAACTATCCGAAATTCTTCTTATTTCTCGATTACAAAATCCGGAGAACAGACACTTGAGTATTTCGGAAAAGAAATTCCTAAAGAAATCAAAGGAGAAATTGCTGAATTTTTCAAAAATAATGCAATGGAAATCAAGGAAGAACTTCAACCTTTGCCAATTATTACAGAGGAGAAAAAGAAGGTTATCAGGTTCGATGCAGCGCAAAAGAAAAAGAAGTACCGCTTATTGAATTAACTATGACCGTTCCGACAAAAGCTGCCGCTGAAGCCGTGTGTGCTTCCTGGCAGACAAAAAATAAAGCCGTATATGAAAAACTGCTGGACATGCTCATGTAGCATGCTCAGCAATTTTTTTTAAATGTTCCTGTATCTGTTTTTCATATCCGTTTTCACTTGGATGATAAAATTTCGTCCCCTCTATCTCAGATGGAAGATACTGCTGTTTTACATAATGATTCGGATAATCATGTGCATACTTATATCCAATTCCACGTCCAAAATTTGACGCTCCTTTATAATGTGCATCCTGAAGATGCGGAGGAACGGTTGTTTTTACCTGTTTTACATTTTCCATTGCATCAAAAACCGCCATATATGCCGCATTGCTTTTTGGCGCACACGCTACATATAAAACTGCCTGCGATAAAATAATCTGAGCTTCCGGCATACCAACCCGCTCTACTGCCTGAGCTGCCGAAACTGCAACTTGAAGTGCCTGTGGATCTGCATTTCCTACATCTTCTGAAGCACAAATCATAATTCTTCTTGCAATAAATTTAATGTCCTCACCGGCATAAAGCATCTTTGCCAGATAATAAACTGCTGCATCAGGATCAGAACCTCTCATACTTTTGATAAATGCCGAAATCGTATCGTAATGATTGTCTCCGGTTTTATCATAACGCACTACTCGTTTCTGAATACATTCAGAGGCAACTTCTAATGTAATATGTATCTTTCCATCTTCACTTTTTTCGGTTGTAAGAATGGCAAGCTCTAATGCATTTAAAGCTGCTCTTGCATCTCCGCCTGCAATATCCGAAAGGAATTCTCTTGCATCGTCATCCAATACCGCACCATAAGCACCCATTCCTTTTTCGGTATCTGATACCGCCCTTAAAAGCAGCTTATCAATATCTTTCTTTTCAAGTGACTTTAATTCAAACACAATTGAGCGTGAAATCAACGCACTGTTTACTTCAAAATACGGATTTTCCGTAGTTGCCCCGATTAAAACCAGCGTTCCATCCTCTACAAACGGAAGCAGATAATCCTGCTGCCCTTTATTAAACCGATGAATCTCATCTACAAATAAAATCGTCTTTTTTCCGTACATTCCAAGATAATCCTGTGCCGTTTTTACGACTTCTTCCATGTCTTTCTTTCCGGCAACCGTCGCATTCATCTGACAAAATCTTGCACTTGTTGTATTTGCAATCACCTTTGCAAGTGTTGTCTTTCCGGTTCCCGGAGGTCCGTAAAAAATAATACTACTCAGTTTATCTGCCTTAATCGCACGATAAAGCAGTTTTCCCTTTCCAATAATATGTTCCTGACCTACCACCTCTTCTAAAGAAACCGGTCTCATCCTTGAAGCAAGCGGAGATTCGTTTTCTAAAGTCTGTTCTTTCATATAATCAAATAAATCCATAACCTTCTCCATTTCGTAAAATACATTTTTTAAAATACGTTTTCTATATAGTTCGTGAACTACTCGGCTACAAGCAACCGAGCTTCTTGCTTAAATTTATTCCAAAAGCAATTCATCTACCGTAACAAATTCATAGTTTTCTTTTTCAAGCGTATCAATAATCTGAAATGCCGCCTGAACGGAAGTTTCAAAAATATCATGCATTAAAATAATATCACCTTCTTTCACATCTTTCACTACCCTTTTTACGATTTTTTCTGTATTTTGCAGTTTCCAGTCAAGAGAATCAACATTCCAGAAAACAGGAAGCATGGTCACACAAAAATCCATATTTTTCTTCCACTCTCCAAACGGGGGACGCACAAATGAAGGGCAGACTCCGGTTGTCTCATAAATTTTATTACAGCCCTTTAATATTTCTTCTTTCGCTTTCGATTCTGAAAGTTTATTTAACTGCACATGGTTATAAGTATGACTTCCGATTAAATGTCCTTCTTCTGCCATCCGTTTTACAATCTCTTCATTTCCTTCGATATTATTTCCAATCAGAAAAAAAGTTGCCATGACTTTTCGCTTTTTTAGACCATCTAAGAGTTCTTCTGTATAAACCGGATGGGGTCCGTCATCAAAGGTCAGTGCAATTTTTCGGATGTTCCTCATCTGAAAGTGCTCCAAATACAGATTGTTCTTTTTTTTCAAAGTCTCCATCTAAACCTGCCACGGCGATTAACATAAAAAACAAAATCGTAATACCGGCTAATCCTTTTTTTTGCTTCATTCTTTTCTATCCAAATTCTCAGTTTTACTTGTTATAACAATATATTCAAAAAAAGCCGGATACTTCCAAAAAAGTATCCGGCTTTCTAAAACTTACATTTTTACAATTTTTTATTTGTAAAGCGGACATTCGCGATCCGTTCCGCACACTTGAAGCGGGGGAATGCTTATCTGCAGTAAAGCGGACATTCGCAATCCACTTCGCTACTTGCTCATGAACGCAGTCGCTTTGCGCTCTGTCAGTGGGAGCTTTCAACTCTCACTGACAGAAGCATCCCCCTCACCCGCCGCTTAGTGCTCTGCGCACTTGAAGCGGGGGAATGCTTATCTGCGTTCAAATGCATCTACAAGATCCTGACCGTCATCATATCCGGCTTTCTTTAATTCTTCTACAAACCATTCGTCAATGCCATCTACTGCTTTTTTGAAGGACTCTACATCAAGCTCTTCATTTTTCAGTACTTCTACACCGTTTTCATTTTGCCAGCGGGAGAGAATTTCGTCATCTCCTGCACGATTGATTTCACGTTCATACTGTACTGCTTTCTGTCCGATTTCATCGACTACTTCCTGCTGCTCCGGTGTCAGTGCATCATAAACACCCTGATTGATTCCAAAGAACAGACAGTCATAGTTTGCATTCCACAGCGAACAATATTTCTGTACTTCCTGCACACTTGCTGCATCAATTGCCGGAAGTGGATTTTCCTGACCTTCTACCGTATTCTGCTGAAGTGCTGTATAAGTTTCAGACCAGTTCATGTTCGTTGCATCTGCGCCCCATCTCTTATAACATTCCATCAACAGGTTGGAACCTGCTACACGGATTTTTAAATTCTTCATGTCATCTACAGAAGTTACCGGTCTGACAGAGTTTGTCAACTGTCTGAATCCATTTTCTGCAATTCCCATACAATGAATATCATAGTCTTCAAGAATAGATTTTAACTTTTCTCCGGCTTCCCCATCGAGTTTTGCGTCAGCATCTTCTACGGAATCAAATAAGAATGGAAGAGATACCACATTAAATCTCGGGTCAAATGCAGAGTAAATTAAGTTTGAATGTAAGGAAATCTGTACCGGGTCTCCATTCATAAGTGCCTGAATTCCCTCTGACTGGTTTCCGTTTGTCAACTGGTCTGCTGCATACACATTTACCTTAATCTTGCCGCCTGTTGCCTGTTCCATCATTTCGCCAAATTTCTGTCCGGCCTGTGCCCAGGTACTGGTTTCTGTAGTAGAGCATGCAAAGTTCCAGGTCTGTTCTTTCCAGTCTAAGTCACTTCTGTCCTCTACTTCATAATTTCCTGCACTGCTTTTTGCAGTAAATACATTAATTAAATCTTTTACTTCTGCCTCGTCAAATCCTTCTGCAACCAGCTGTTCTTCATACCACTGCGGAATGTCCGCAACTGCATCTTTGAAAGAACCAATGTCAAGGTCTTCGTACTCTGTGATTTCCACACCGTTTTCTTTTGACCAGCGGGATTTGATTTCATCGTCACCGGAACGGTTGATATCACGTTCAAAATCAACTGCTTTTTTACCTGCTTCATCAACTACAGCCTGCTGCTCCGGTGTCAGTGCATCGTAGATATCCTGGTTGATGCAGAAGAACAGACAGTCATAGTTTGCATTCCACATAGAGCAGTATTTCTGCACTTCCTGTACACTTGCAGCATCAATTGCCGGAAGTGGATTTTCCTGACCTTCTACTGTATTCTGCTGAAGTGCTGTATAAGTTTCAGACCAGTTCATGTTGGTCGCATCTGCGCCCCATCTCTTGTAACATTCCATTAACAGGTTAGAGCCTGCTACACGGATTTTTAAGTTTTTCATGTCGTCTACGGAAGTTACCGGTCTGACAGAGTTTGTCAACTGTCTGAATCCGTTTTCTGCCATACCCATGCAGTGAAGTCCGTACTCAGATAAGATTTCATCTAATTTCTGTCCTGCTTCGCCATCCAGCTTCGCATCTGCATCTTCTACAGAATCAAAAATAAATGGTAAAGATACAACATTAAATCTTGCATCAAATGCAGAATAAATCAGGTTTGAATGCATGGAAATCTGTACCGGATCTCCGTTCATAAGTGCCTGAATGCCTTCTGACTGATTTCCGTTTGTCAGCTGGTCTGCTGCGTATACATTTACTTTTACTTTACCGCCGGTTGCCTGTTCCATTAATTTTCCAAACTGTTCTCCGGCCTGTGCCCAGGTACTGGTTTCGGTGGTAGAACATGCAAAGTTCCAGGTCTGTTCTTCCCAGCCAAGGTCACTGTAATCATCAATCTGATTATAGTCATCATCAGACTGGCTCTCTTCTGCCTCAGAATCATCTGCTGCAAGTTTCGATGTTCCTGTATAAGAACTTCCTGCGAAGAGTTTTGGCAGACAAGTAGAAATCTGCGGAATATAAGTCACCATCAAAAGGACAACTACGCAGGCTGCAATCATCGGGAGCACCGCTTTGGAAATTTCCTGAAGGGTAACTTCCAGTCCTTTTTTGATTTTGACACTGATTGCAACAAATAAATTAACACCTACCGGAGGAGTAACCTGTCCGATTGCAAGGTTGACCGTTGCAACAATACCAAAGGCGACTAAATCATATCCAAGTGCTTTGCAAACCGGAAGCATAATCGGAATAAAAATATACATTGCAGAGTTTGCATCGATAAAGCATCCTGCAATTAAGAAGATTACATTTACAATTAAAAGAAACGTAAACTGATTATGTGCTACACTGGAGAGCAGACTTGACGCTGCCTGCGAAATACCAAATTTGGTACATACAAATGAAAACAAAGAAGCACATGCTACGATCAGCATGATACCACCGGTTGTCTTTGCAGACTCTACAAAGATATCTACCAGATCTTTAAATTTTACTTCACGGTAGATTACCATACCAACAAACAGACCATAAACTACGGATACCGCTGCTGCTTCTGTCGGAGTAAAGATTCCTCCATAGATTCCGCCAAGAATAATAATTGGCATTAAGAATCCCCAGAATGCATCAGCAAACGCTTTTCCACGCTCTCCCCAACTTGCTTTTTTGGTTGTCGGCTGGATTCCTTTTTTACGCACTTCAATCATAATTACAACAATCAGTGCCAGACCCATTAAGACACCCGGAATAATTCCGCCTGCAAACATATCCGCAATGGATACACCTGTAATAGAGGCATAAACTACGAATGCAATACTTGGCGGAATGACAATTGCGATAGAACTTGAAGTTGCCATCATTGCCGTTGAGAATGGAGCAGAAAATCCTCCTTCTTCTACCATTGCCGGAATTAAGACTGCACCAAGCGCAGCTACGGTTGCCGGACCGGAACCTGAAATTGCGCCAAAGAAGCAGGCTACGATAACACATACAATCGCAATACCACCTCTTCTGTGTCCTACACAGGTATTTACAAATTTAATCAGACGTTTTGAAATTCCGGCTTTTGCCATGATATTTCCGGATAATACGAAAAATGGAATGGCAAGCAATAAGAATTTACTGATTCCGGAATACATATTTGTTGCTACAATTGTTAAAGAAGTTCCCGAATATAAGATTGCACATACGGAAGAAAGTCCAAGGCAAATCGCAATCGGCACATTTAAGATTAAGAATACAAAAAATGATAAGAATAAAACCGCACTAATCACTTATGCCTCCTCCTTTCTCTTTGCAAATTTAAAGTCTGTACAAAAATCGATGCAGTATCAATAAAATGAAGAATCATGCAGCCTGCACCAATCGGTACAAAGGACCAGAAAATCCATTCCGGCCAATTTAATACGAATGTACGTTTTCCATTTGCAAGCTGTGTCAGTACCTTATCCATTCCGTAATAGAACAGTATCATTGTAAAAATTACAGATAATACAGTCACTAAAATTGCAATTGGTTTTTTGTTTTTTTCGGCAGTCGTTCTGTTACCAGATTTAAACTGACAAGCTCTCCCTCTCGGCATGCAAGAGCTGCTGCCAGTAAGGTAATCAGAACGAAAACTGCTACCACCAGTTCTTCTGTAAAAGACCAGGAACGGTGGATGACTTTTCTTGAAAATACATTTCCAACTGTGAGAACCAGAATCAAAATCGTTGATACAACTAAAATCAATTTTTCGATACCGGCAAGCACATCCATGATTTTCTTGTAGGTTTTCATCTTTTTTTCCTCCTCTTGACTTAAAACCTGAAGAAGTATAAATCTCAAACACATTTGCACGTGCTGCGCGTACACAAAAGGCGAAAAAAAAGAATCCTACCTACAGGATTCACTGCCTGTTTCTAAATTTATACATTCTTCTCGAACATTTTACTTCTTTTTTATATTTCCGTCAATAGTATTTAAAAAAAGACAGGAAATGAAATTCAAAAATTTCATCTCCTGCCTGATTTCTCACTTCTAATTTTAATTAAGCAAGTTTAGATTTTGCAAGTTCTGCTAATGTAGCAAATCCTTCTGCATCGTTGATAGCCATGTCAGCTAAAACTTTTCTGTTTAAGTCAACGTTAGCCAGTTTTAATCCATACATAAATTTGCTGTAGGACAGACCATTCATTCTTGCTGCTGCGTTGATACGAGCGATCCATAACTGTCTGAACTGACGTTTTTTCTGTTTTCTTCCGGCATAAGCACTTGTCAGAGCTCTCATTACAGACTGTTTTGCAACTCTGTACTGTTTAGAACGAGCACCTCTGTATCCTTTTGCCATTTTTAATACTCTATTGTGTTTTTTCTTTGCGTTTAATCCGCCTTTGATTCTTGCCATTTCTTAATTTCCTCCTGTTTTAAAACGAATATCGAATTAGATGTACGGTAAAATCTTCTTCATGTTCTTTACATTAGTAGCATCTGTAATAGCTGCTTTTCTCAGGTTTCTCTTTCTCTTCTGAGATTTCTTTGTTAAGATATGGCTCTTATAAGCTTTATTTCTTTTTAATAATCCTGTACCTGTTTTTTTGAAGCGCTTTGCAGCTGCTTTTGTTGTTTTCATTTTTGGCATGATTGTATCCTCCTTAAAACTCTTTTAATGAACGTCTAGCGTTTTTCTGTCAAAAACATGGTCATGCTGCGTCCCTCTACCTTCGGTGCTTTTTCGACAACCGCAATATCAGATAAGGACTGTGCAAACTCATCTAAGATGTGTTTACTGCTCTGCATATGTGCCATTTCTCTACCTCTGAAACGAAGTGTTACTTTTACTTTATTTCCTTTGGTAAGGAATTTTCTGGCATTGTTGACCTTGGTGTTTAAATCGTTTTCTTCAATATTTGGAGACAAACGCACTTCCTTAACCTCGATGGTTTTCTGTTTCTTTTTAGCTTCCTTTTCTTTTCTCGCTAATTCGTACTTATACTTACCATAATCAATAATTTTACAAACTGGCGGTTTTGCTGTAGGAGCAACCTTTACCAGGTCTAATCCTGCTTCCTGAGCATGTTTCTGCGCATCTCTGGCAGACATAATACCAAGCTGTTCTCCATTTGCGCCAATGAGACGGACCTCTCTGTCTCTGATTTGTTCATTAATCATTAATTCGCTAATTGTTGTGCACCTCCATAATATTGATAAAACACTCATCTGACTTTTTTGTCAGCCACCTACCTCATAACATTCTGAAAAAAATAAGAAAGAATTTCCTATGAAATAAATAAAAAGTGGACAGCATAAGCTCTCCACAACATATTCCCATAAAGAAAACGCAAAAGCGCATCAATTATTTCAAATATGAACCATAGTCACTTACTCGTGCTAAGGTGAGAGCAATTACTCTGCTTTCTTTTTCTTCAGACTGTATTACGATATCATAAATAAACTGCAATGTCAAGGGGTTTATGTAAAAAGAATCCCGTTTCCCGGGATTCTTTTTTCTGTAACTTAATTCAGCTCAAAGCTTCCGCATTTTGTTTCATCACAATGACAGGCACTTGCACCTGTAATTGTAATTTTATCTGCACTGCATTTCTCCTGATTGTTAAATGTACACTGGCAGGCTTTGCAGTCTACGTTAATTGTTTTACATCCACATTCTCCGCCAATACTGTTCATCGCACTTCCGCTTCGTTCCACAAAACTGCTGCAACAGGTTTCGTCTGCGACTTTTGCATTGCTTCCATCTACTACGATATCTCCTTTAGAACAGTATTCCTCTTTGTTGTAAACACAAGTTCTTGCTGTACAATTTAATAATGGCATAATTATTTCCTCCTTAATCTTCATACCCTAAGAGTACGTTTACCAAGAACAGTATGTGTAGAAAGAAATTTTTTATGCATTAGTTTTTTATCTTTTACAGAACAGAAACTCAAACGACTTAACAAAACCCCTGTACTTAGTTGGGCTTCTTCTAAGTGCAGGGGCTTTTCAAAGGGGAGGATAAGTATTTCTACTTTTTCTTTTGTTCTTCCAGGAAGAGCGTCACGTATTTGTGCCTTCCCTCCATGGACTACTTATAGTATGAGCAGTTTCTGTTAAAATATACAATGGGATTGACAAATAATTTAAAAAATACTAGGATGAAAGAAAAATTGGTTTCTTTTACCTAAGACTTCATAATAGAAATAAATTGAACCTTTTTATCCATTTCTTTTCCAATAATTCCAATTACTTTTCCCATAGTAAATGCGGCAAGAACTGTTCCAACACCCAATCCCATAATATGTCCAAGACATAAGAAAGTCATAAATCCGGTAATAAACAGGCAGGTAACATCAAAAGGAACTTTGATTTTGGAATACTCACGTTTTAAGATATCTGCAAGTTCTCTTGGGAACAGGTCTGTCGGAATAATCGGCATTTTACAGCGGTTTGAAAGTGCGATTCCAAAGCAGATGATGAGATAACTTAAAACAAAATATACTACACGCAATGGAATCGTGTATGGAAGCTGGCTGACCCATGCCTGATGGATATCTACCATTCCAAAGAAAAATCCGATAACAAAACTAAATAAGTATTCCGGAATAAATTTTTTCCGAAGTACCATTAAAGTTAAGATAAGCAGACTTTGAAAAAGGTAAGTCCAGGTTCCAAGAGTGAGTTTTGGAAATACTTCCGAAAAAGCATAAGGCACACTTGAAATGGCTGATATGCCTGAGCCAGAGTGAAGCATCAAAACGACGCCGAGGCTATTGATAATGACAATCACAATAAGAGTAAGTTCTCCACGGATTGTAAGTTTTGAATCATTCATTTCTCTTTCTTCCTTTTCATTTATTCATTTGCGCTTCTCATTATAGACCCGTTTTTTTTTGCTTGCAATGCATAATCTGCCTGGAAACTATAAAAAATATTGAAAAATCTGTGCATATCGTATATACTGTTACGTATAGGTGCTTTGCGCCCAAAATATGAATATTAAGTAAAAGGTGGTAAAATACATGGCATTATTACAGGAATGGAGAGAGATTGCATATTCTCAGGAAGCAGACAGGGCACAGCTTCAGAAATTCTGGACAAACTATTTCTTAATCGAAAAAGGAATTTATGAAAAACTTCTTGCAGACCCGACAAATGTAGAAAGAGGAACTGTAAAAGAGCTTGCTGAAAAATTTGACGTAGACGTTATGACAATGGTTGGTTTCCTTGATGGAATCAATGACAGCTTAAAAGTACAGAATCCAATCGAAGAAATGGAAGAAGATACTGTAGTGAATCTCGGATTTGATACAGAAATGCTCTACAAAAACATGGTAGACGCAAAAGCAGACTGGCTGTACGATCTTCCTCAGTGGAATGAAGTCTTCACAGAAGAAAAGAAAAAAG
>ENA-OQCN01000126-OQCN01000126.1-human-gut-metagenome-genome-assembly--contig:-NODE-126-length-37115-cov-2.635287_pt1 | contig 37115 bp, 49 predicted proteins | sample MGYA00242497_ERZ504576 | MGnify/ENA primary metagenome ERZ504576 (study PRJEB26092, sample SAMD00036296) | human gut metagenome | host: Homo sapiens | study: EMG produced TPA metagenomics assembly of...
AGCCTTGTTCCCTAATTTTATGTTTTTGGATACTCCTTATAACAAAAATGAGAAATGGGATATCAAGGACCTAAACGTTACCGCTATGAACTGGCAACTATGGGATGCCGTACCCGCGTATACGAAAATATAGCAGGTGAAAAAAGTTCATTAGGACGTGGCAACCTGTCATTCACCACCATGAATATGCCCCGGCTGGCCATCGAAGCACGCATCAAGGCAGAAAGTCTGGAAGAGTCAGGCAAGAAAGAGGCCATAGAAAGAAAAGCAAAAGAAATATTCATGGAAAGTGTACATGCTTTGTCCGAACTGATTGCCGAACAATTGTATGCACGCTACCAGTATCAACGTACAGCTGGCACGCCAGTTCCCGTTCATGATGGGGAATGATGTGTGGAAAGGCGGAGGAAAACTTTCGCCCAACGACCAGGTGGGGGATGTATTGCGTCAAGGCACATTAGGGATAGGCTTTATCGGCGGACACAATGCCATGATGGCTCTTTATGGAGAAGGTCACGCACATAGCCAGAAAGCATGGGATACATTATTCGAAGCCGTTACGGAAATGAATAAAGTGGCAGATGAATACAAACAGAAATATCAGTTGAATTTCTCCGTACTTGCCACTCCTGCCGAAGGACTTTCCGGACGCTTCACCCGTATGGACCGCCGCAAATACGGCATCATTCCCGGCGTGACGGACAATGACTATTATGTAAACTCTTTCCACGTAGATGTAAAAGAGCCCATCACCATCACCGAGAAGATAAAACGGGAAGCTCCTTTCCACGCCATTACCCGCGGAGGACATATCACTTACGTAGAACTGGACGGAGAAGCTCAGAAAAATGTAAAAGCCATAGCCAAGATTGTAAAAGTAATGCATGACGAAGGCATTGGATACGGTTCCATCAACCATCCTGTTGATACTTGTCAGGCTTGCGGTTACAAAGGAGTCATTTACGACAAGTGCCCTGTTTGCCAGAGCGAGAATATAATGCGAATGCGTCGCATTACCGGGTATTTGACAGGCGACCTCAGCACTTGGAATTCAGCCAAGCGTGCTGAAGAACGTGACCGGGTAAAGCATGGATAATCAGCATGAACTTGTTATTTACCTATCCTGAAACAATAGTCGACGGTGAAGGCATCCGCTATTCCATCTATCTGGCCGGATGCCGTCACCATTGTCGCGGTTGCCAGAATCCCGAATCCTGGAATCCATCGGCAGGCACTCCGCTCACACCGGAAAAAATAGAAAAAATGATCTGCGAAATAAATGCCAATCCATTATTGGACGGAATCACCTTTTCCGGTGGAGATCCACTTTATCATCCCCAAGAATTCCTGGCTCTGGTCAAACAGATCAAAGAAGCTACCGGACAAAACATCTGGTGTTATACTGGATATACATTTGAACAGATACAAAACGATGAAATGTTAAAACCGATACTGGATTATGTGGATGTTATAGTAGACGGACGATTTGAGCCGGATTTGTACTCTCCTTACTTGGAATTTCGGGGCAGCAGTAATCAACGCATCATCCGTGTGCGATAACGCTAAAAGAAATAAAAAAGGGGTGTTTTCTTGATATATATCATGAATTCACCCTTTTTTATGTTTTTCAGCATATATTTACTTGCTAATTTCAAGAAAAGCCGTACCTTTGCAATGTGGTTGTGAAACCAAATATTAAGTTAATAAAGAAAAGAACAAAATTAGGTATTAAGTATTAAGGTAAAGATTTTAATTTAAGGTATTAGATTTAGGTAAAGAAAGATTGATTTAGAAAGGTATTAGTAGTAAGATTTAAGGTAATTAGAAAAAGAAAAGTTTTCAGGAGATTAGTTTTATAGGTATTAAAAGAGTTGTTTTTTTAGGTACAAGAGAGAGAGGATAACACAACTGAGACGAGAAAGATGAAAAGAACCCCATAATGGAGGGGGGTTCTTCAGGATGTGAGCGGGTTTGATAAGAACTTTCGCTCTTTTTTTATGTCTTTTTTTCACCACGGGAGAGAAACAATATAAAAAACGCAGATTTCCGCAAAGACGATTGATTCAATCTTTGCGGAAATCCGTGCCTATCGGCATTGTTATAAAAATGCCGTGTCCTTTTCTGTCATGCAGACCTAGAACAAGAATCGCATGATATCATTAAAGTTCGCCCAAATGAGCAAGGCAAACAGTAAAAACATACCTACATCTGTGCATATTCCATAAACTTGTCACTCGGCTTACGGCGGGCAATGATTTCATAAAGCAGGAATAATACATGTCCGCCATCCAATGCCGGAATAGGCAGAATATTCATAAACGCAAGAATGATTGACAGAAAAGCAGTCATTTCCCAAAAACGATGCCAATCCCATACTTTCGGAAAAATACTTCCTATCGTTCCAAAACCACCTACGCTCTTGGCTCCTTCCTTAGTGAACACATATTTCATATCGTTCACATATCCCTTCAACGTATTTACCCCCAATTGCACCCCGCAGGAAAAGATTCAAAGAAACCAAATTCACGGGTTGTTTCTTTATAATCAGCCAATGAAGAGAATGTTGCACCCACTCTAAACAAAGAGTCTGTACGCACCGTCACGGTGTCACGCAGTCCGTTACGCGAATATACCATTTGTAGAGAAGCATCTTTATCTCCTGTAGCTTCCGCATCAGCCTGCATATTATCCAGTTTTTCCACCAATGCATTCCATGAGTTCAACCTCTCGCCATTGACCGCGACCAGACTATCTCCCTTCTGTATACCGGCCTTATCCAAGCCACCGCCCGGTATCACCGAGTCAACAACATTAGGAACTAACGCCGTAACAAACATCGGATCATCCTTTGCTATATCCAACAAGCTGATCTCAGGCATATATACTTCGGTTTCCTTTCCATCGCGCGATACAGTCACTGTACGTGCCTCAGCAATATCACGAAGCATATCCATCCCGAAACGCTCCAATGGTTTTTCATCTGCGCGAAGGAGAATATCACCGTCACGGAAGCCTATTTCCCGAGCACGCTCATTAAATTTCATACCATGAGTCATGTCTTGCAGCGACACAAAAGAATCTCCCCAATGGAATAAAATCATGGAATAGATGAAGATAGCCAGCAAGAAATTCATCAAGACACCACCCACCATGATAAGCAGACGCTGCCAAGCCGGTTTTGAACGAAATTCCCATGGCTTAGCAGGCTGTTTCATCTGCTCGGTATCCATAGACTCGTCTATCATACCCGAAATTTTCACATATCCCCCCAAAGGCACCCAGCCAATACCATATTCCGTATCACTGTTCTTCGGTTTGAATTTGAACAAAGAAAACCACGGATCAAAAAATATGTAGAACTTCTCTACTCTTACTTTAAAAAGACGTGAAAAAAGAAAATGTCCTCCCTCATGAATAATGACCAATAATGAAAGGCTCATTATCAATTGAAGAGCACGAATCAAAAATGTTTCCATCTAACTATTTACTATTTTATAATTTATAATTAACATAATTCTCTGCCAACTACCATTTAAGATGACAAAAGGGACAACGCTACCCGACGCGCCTCAGCATCAGTATCCACATAGTCTTCATAAGTCGGTTCCTTGATATAAGCAACTTTACCCATAGTCTGTTCTATGACATCACTCATACCCAGGAAAGATATTTTGTCTTTCAGGAAAGCATCCACCACCACTTCATTAGCTGCATTCACTATACAGGGCATATTTCCGGCCCGATACAAAGCCTCGTATGCCAATGCCAAATTACGAAAACGTTTAGTATCAGGCTGTTCAAAAGTCAGGTCTGTTATACGGGCAAAATCCAACCGTTCGAAAGAAGATTTCACACGCTCCGGATACGAAAAAGCATATTGAATAGGCAAACGCATATCGGGCATGCCCAATTGCGCTTTCACGGCCCCATCCTCAAACTGCACCATAGAATGAATGACAGATTGTGGATGAACTACCACTTCAATTTGCTCCGGACGCATTCCGAATAACCATTTAGCCTCAATCACTTCAAACCCTTTGTTCATCATGGAAGCCGAATCAATGGTTATCTTCGCTCCCATCTCCAATTGGGATGCTTCAAAGCTTGTGCTTTGGTCACTGTTTGCAACTGCTCCATGGTATAAGTGCGGAACGGCCCTCCTGAAGCTGTCAAGATCACTTTCTCCAACCGGTTATTTATTTCCAGACACTGGAAGATAGCCGAATGCTCCGAATCCACGGGAAGTACAGGTATATGGTACTGATTTGCCAGTGCATTAATCAACTCCCCGGCTACAACCAGTGTTTCTTTATTAGCCAAAGCAATAGCTTTACCTGCCTTTATCGCATTTATAGTAGGACGCAATCCGGCATACCCTACCATAGAAGCCAGTACAATGTCAATAGGTTGTGATTCCACAATTTGAGAAAGCGCATCCGCTCCTGCATATACTTTGACAGGCAGATCACTCAGCGCCTCTTTCAATTGAAGGTATTTTTCCTCATTGGCTATCACTACCGCCTCGGGCATGAACTTACGGGCTTGTTCTACCAATAAATCGACCTGTTATTGGCTGTCAACGCATAGACCTCATATAAATCTGGATGTTCCTCTATTACCTGTAAAGCTTGTGTACCGATAGAGCCGGTAGAACCTAATATCGCTATTTGTTTTTTCATAATGTTGTTAAAATACAATGTATTTTGAGGGATCAATCGCACGTCCCTTATGCCATAATTCGAAATGCAGATGCGGTCCGGTAGTTTTTTCACCGGTATTTCCTACCAATGCAATAGCTTCACCACCTTTCACCGGATCTCCTTCTTTCTTTAATAACGAACCACAATGTTTATACACCGACACAAAATCCTGTCCATGCTGTATCTGAATAACATAACCGGTTTCTGCCGTATAAGTAGACAAAATCACTGTCCCATCCAATGTTGCCAACACACTTTCATTTGGATTAGCGGCAATGTCCACACCGTAATGCCTGTTCTCCAAGTCAAAATTAGATGACATCATGCCCCGTGTAGGACGATAGAATATCAATCCGGAAGCGGCATTATTATCATCAACAGCCGTCAGATTATATCGTTCCGATTCTTCATATTGCTTGCGAAACTCTTCTTCCTGCCTGGTACGTTCCATCAAAGAATCAGAACGAAGAATGGTCAGAGAGTCGATAGATTGGACTGTATCAGCTTTTACTTTCCCGCTAAATATATCCTGAATGTTCATGATATACATATTCTGCCTCGTCACCACTTGTTGTAATGAATCGGCCCGCAAGGCATTGGTCACCACCTGCGCACGTACCTCACTGTTCATATATCCCGGCAAATAGTTACGTAAAGGAGTAAAAACAATGATAGTTGCCGAAATCAGGAAAATTACCGTTACGGCAGACAGCAATACAGACACACCATTGAGTTTGGAAACGTGCAGTCCCACAATCTCCTCCAACGTATTTTCATTGGTAATGGTCAGTTTATACTTAAACTTGAAATTATGCCAAAATGCTTTCCTTCCTTTTTTCTTCATCGTGCGCACCTTCTATATTTATATCAAGCCATCAGGTACTTCGACCGTCAGCAAACGCTTTTTCTTATCCAATTTGGTGATAAATTCCTCGTGGGCAGGCAGCAAAAGTTCCTCACCACCTTTCTCAATGGCAAAAAGGACATTCATCGTACTGTCATCCACCGCCACAATCTCACCCAACTCACCATGATTCACATCTTCTACCTTAAAACCAATAAAATAGTTCCAAGTAGGTATATCATCCGAATCTTCCTCCTCACCGACATATTTCTTCGGGAAATAGACCTCTACATTCGTAAACATACGGGCCTTTTCCGAGGTATCCACCCCTTCCAGTTTGACTAAAGCAGTGGTATCTGAACGAAAACGATACTCTTCAATAAAGAAAGGCACGAATATACCGTCTAACAAACAGACCAGATACTCACATTCCACACGGTCAAAAATATCATCCGTAAAAGTGAATGAGATTTCTCCTTTTACTCCATGCGGTTTGTTGAATATACCAATCTTGAAAACTTCATCTTTCTTAATCATGATTGATTTCTCTAAATTCTAGTAATACGTGCGCCAAGCGCATTCAAACGCTGGTCTATATTCTGATATCCCCGGTCTATCTGCTCTATATTGTGTATGCGGCTTATACCGTCGGCACTCATTGCCGCTATCAGCAAAGCGATACCGGCACGGATATCGGGTGAAATCATATTTCCGGCGCGAAGCTGGAAATTACGGTCATGCCCTATCACAACGGCACGATGAGGGTCACATAATATAATCTGTGCTCCCATATCTATGAGCTTGTCCACAAAGAACAGGCGGCTTTCAAACATCTTCTGATGAATCAGTACACTGCCTTTCGCCTGTGTAGCCACCACCAGTACCACACTGAGCAAGTCGGGAGTCAGCCCCGGCCAGGGAGCATCTGCTATGGTCATAATAGAGCCATCAATAAACGATTCGATCTGATAATGTTCCTGCTCGGGGATAAACAGATCATCTCCCCGCTGTTCCACTCTGATACCTAAACGACGGAAACTTTCTGGAATAATGCCCAAATTTTCATGCGATACATTCTTAATGGTAAGCTCACTTCCTGTCATAGCTGCCATTCCGATAAAACTACCTACTTCAATCATATCAGGCAACACCCGATGAGTACAGCCATGCAGACTTTCCACTCCTTCAATAGTCAGCAAATTAGATGCAATACCGGAAATCTTCGCCCCCATGCTGTTCAACATACGACAAAGTTGCTGCAGATAAGGTTCACAAGCTGCGTTATAAATGGTCGTTTTGCCCTTCGCCAGGACAGAAGCCATCACAATATTAGCCGTACCGGTAACCGAAGCTTCATCCAGCAACATATAAGTACCTTCCAAATGCTTTGCGCAAATACTGAAAACACTTCGTTCCTCATCATAATTAAAACAGGCTCCCAGTTTCTGAATACCGATAAAGTGAGTGTCCAAACGCCGGCGGCCAATCTTGTCACCGCCCGGTTTTGAAATCAAAGCCTTTCCAAAACGGGCAACCAACGGACCAACCAACATGACTGATCCACGCAGACTGGAACATTTCTTTAAGAATTCATCACTCTCCAAGTAGTTCAAATCCACAGTGTCAGCCTTAAATGTATACGAATCAATCCCTGTTTTTGATACCTTGACACCCATATCACGTAACAACTGAATCAGATTGTTCACATCCAGAATGTCCGGAATATTAGTTACGGTCACTTCTTCCGAGGTCAGCAGAGTGGCACAAAGAATCTGTAACACTTCATTTTTAGCACCTTGCGGGTGTATTTCGCCGTGCAATTTATGTCCTCCTTCAATTACAAACGAAGCCATGGTATCATTTTTTAGGAATTAATATTTCTTTCTTTGGTTGTTGTTTTGTTGCGGTCTGCGCTGATTGTTGTTCTGTTGCGGCCTGCGTGGAACATAAACACGTTGCTGTTCATTCAAATGCAGGTCTTCAGGGGTCAGATTAATCATTCCCTTAGAGTAATCGCGAAGATCATCCAAGATTTTCTGATCCTCCACCCCGTCTTTGTTCCAGTTCAGGAAACATTTCTTCATGTGGTTTGCAATCAGGCTGATCAGCTGCTTCTTCTCCTCACCTTCCGGATAGTCCACTGCCTTTTTAATCATGTTCTCCAAATACGTCCATAATGACGGTAACGGATTCCATTATGCGGATAAGGCAACATATCGGGTTTCACCTCCAGGCTTTCTTTCTTCACAATTTCATACGGATAATCGATATCCAGCTTGAAATCGGCCATAATAGCCAAATGATCCCATAATTTATGTTTGAAATCGGGCACATCCCGCAAATGCGGAAACATACCGCCCATAATGTTGATAATCGTATTCGCACAACGTTGGCGCTCAGCTCTGTCCTCGATGGTCAAGGCGTGGTCTACCATGTTCTGCACACTTCTGCCATATTCAGGAAGGGGTAAAGTTCGTTGTTGAGTATTATACTCCATATATATTTAAAATTTATGATTTATGCACTGATTTGTTCATCGGCTGTTACAAAAGCTTTTTGGGTTTGGAAGCTACAAACTCTTTCAAATAGAAAGGCTCAAAATAAGCCACATCCTTAAAGTTCTGCCTTACCATTTCCTTTTCTGCCAATGGGAACATCCATTTACCTAACGGACGGATGTCATCAATAAAATGAGCATTGGGATGAGTAATCTGCCCACGGCATTTGGCTGCACCGTTACCAAAAAAATAGACCGGATGTTCATTCAGGAACTCCAAATAGGAATGCTCATCAACAATATCGGCGGCTATTTCCCTTTTCACGCCCAATGCGCGATCATAAACAGCTGCATAGACTTCCATGCGACGTGCGTCTATCATAGGACAGAGCAAGGCATCCTCAGGCAAATCATGATGTAACAACACCGGCACACACAACACCTCCAATGTCGGCAGACCGATAAGTGGCAAATTACGTCCATAGCAAATACCCTTCGCCATAGAAACACCAATACGCAGCCCTGTGTACGAGCCGGGCCCGCAACTCACAGCCACTGCATCCAACGGCATACCATGACTGTCGACAAAAGATAAAGCCTCATCTACAAATACGCCCAGCTGCACGGCGTGTGAAGGTCCTTTCAAATCCTCTTTGGAGAACACCGCCAATCCATCCTCACTGACGGCAACAGAGCAGGCCTCTGTTGAAGTTTCAATATGCAAAATACACGACATAATGCTCTACTTATATAATATAATCTGCAAATATACACTTTTATTTATACTTCATTTCCATAAAAAGATTACTTTTGCAAAAAAACATATTAGTTATGATACAGTCAATGACCGGATACGGTAAAGCAACCGCTATATTCGGAGAAAAAAAAATTAACGTAGAGATCAAGTCTTTAAATAGTAAAGCAATGGACTTGTCTACACGGATCGCTCCTTTATACCGTGAAAAAGAAATGGAAATCCGCAATATGATTTCCAAATCATTGGAACGCGGTAAAGTTGATTTCAGCCTGTGGATAGAGAAAGACGTTTCGGATACAGCCACTCCCATTAACGCCGCCCTTGTAGAAAACTACTACAATCAGATAAAATCTATTTCCGAAATGACCCATATACCAATGCCCGAAGATTGGTTTGCAACCCTTCTACGAATGCCCGACGTACTAACCAAGGCCGATGTACAAGAACTTTCGGAAGAAGAATGGGAGGTAGTCCGCCAGGTAGTGGAAGAGGCTATCAACCATTTGGTAGATTTTCGCAAACAGGAAGGAACCGCTTTGGAAAAGAAATTCAACGAAAAGATTGATAACATCGAGAGTTTGTTAAAGTCCATCGAGCCCTACGAAACAGAACGTGTAGCCAAGATACGTGAACGCATTACAGATGCTTTGGAAAAGACCATCAGTGTGGATTATGATAAAAACCGCCTGGAGCAAGAATTGATTTATTACATTGAAAAATTAGATATTAACGAAGAGAAACAACGACTGAGCAATCACTTGAGATATTTCCGTGAAACCATGGCAGGCGGTCATGGACAAGGAAAAAAACTTGGTTTCATAGCACAGGAAATGGGACGCGAAATCAATACGACTGGCAGCAAATCCAATCATGCCGAAATGCAAAACATCGTAGTGCAGATGAAGGACGAACTGGAACAAATCAAAGAACAGGTGTTAAATGTAATGTAACCGGTTCACATACCGGACACCATTCTCATAAGCAAAGAATCAAGATATGGCAACAGGAAAACTTATCATTTTTTCAGCCCCCTCGGGTTCAGGCAAATCAACCATTATCAACTATCTGTTGACACAAAACCTGAACCTGTCTTTCTCTATTTCTGCCACCAGCCGCCCTCCTCGCGGAAAAGAACGGCATGGTGTGGAATATTTCTTCCTATCTCCTGAGGAATTCAGACAACGCATTGCCAATAATGAGTTTCTGGAATACGAAGAAGTATACGAAAACCGTTTCTACGGAACCTTGAAAGCACAAGTGGAAAAACAATTGGAAGCCGGACAAAATGTGATTTTTGACGTAGATGTGGTAGGCGGATGTAATATCAAAAAATATTATGGCAGCCGCGCATTGTCTGTTTTCATTCAACCACCCAGTGTAGAAGAACTCCGTAAACGCCTGCAAGGCCGTGGTACTGATGCCCCCGAAGTGATTGAAAGCCGAATCGCAAAAGCAGAATTCGAATTGGGGTTCGCCGATAAATTCGACACCGTGATAGTAAATGACGATTTGGAGAAAGCAAAAGCGGAAGCACTGAAAGTTATTAAAAATTTTATTGAAAAATAAGACGATGATCAAAGATCCGAAAAAACTGGCCCAAAGAATGTCGATACTTTGTATCCTCATTGGTTTTATAGCTTTGGCTGTAGGCATCATTGCAATGGCAATGGAGCAATACATTATTGCCATAGCAATGGGTATTGTCACTGTAGGACAAGTATGGAATTACAATAAATGGAAAAGAGTAAGATAAAGACTGGTATTTTCGGCGGCTCATTCAATCCTATCCACATGGGCCATCTGGCACTTGCCAATTATTTATGTGAATATAATGGACTGGATGAAATATGGTTTCTCGTCTCTCCTCACAATCCATTAAAGCAACAAACGGATTTATGGATGATAATCTGCGATTGGAACTGGTAAAACTGGCCATTGCGGATTATCCCAAATTCCGGGCTTCCGACTTCGAATTCCACCTGCCTCGTCCTTCCTATACTATACACACATTGGATGCTTTACACAAAGCCTATCCCAACCGGGAATTCACCCTTATCATTGGGGCGGACAACTGGCTTCTATTCCCCCGTTGGTACAAAGCAGAGGAGATTTTAAAGAATCATCATGTAATGATCTATCCCCGTCCGAATTTCACTATTGATCCAACAACCCTTCCTCCTTCCGTGCAATTAGCCGATACTCCGTTATTGGAAGTCAGTTCTACTTTTATCAGACAGGCACTGGCGGAAGGACGAGATATACGATATTTCCTGCATCCGGCAGTATATGAACGACTGAAAAAATAAAAATCCCCGGGAGGATACAATCCAAATTCCCCGGGGAAAAACACATCAATTATTTAATCTAAAATTCAAAGGACGCACTCCATTAACGCTTTGCCAGCAGTACCTTACTATTTATCAATCCGTCCAACTCCCAGCCTGTCGTATCCTTTTTATATGAGTGCCACGCCAAAAACTTCCCAGCTTCATCTAACGTATATACATATTTCTGCGTAGGGACAAACGCTTTTTTATTTTTATTCCACAAAGAATAATCAATATGCGCTTCTGTGTCTGTGTACGTAACTTCCATACAATAATAATTTATCCAAGTCGTGCCATTCCATTTCATACTTTTCTTCTCTATAATTTGTCCCTTATCGTTGTATCTGAACTCAAAACGATACTCCGGAGTCAGGAAAGTACCTTCCTGTTCATAAACGACCTTAGCCGACACCCGACCATTTTCCACCTCTTCATTTGTAATCTTCACAGGCTTGGCCGCATTCAATGTTAATACACTTGTCATTGCAAAAAGAACTGCCATCATGGCTTTAGTGAGCATTGTAGTTTTCATAATGTCTTATTTTTAATGTTTATAATTCGTGTTTTATTTGTGTCTTTATTTATAAGACGCAAATGACTCTCAAAACGTTGCAACATGATCTGTTTTTTTTCTTGAGTCGCTTCACTTTATAAAGTGCAAAGTACATGCCATGGAATTAATCCACTAAGTATCAACAAGTAAACATAAAAAGGGTGTCCGATTATGGACACCCTGTACATTATTAACGGACAAACAGTCTATTCTTTCTGCTTTTCAACACGATGCAAGACTACCAGAACAACTTCGCTGGGAGTAAATAAACGGACGTCAACGCGCGAAGTACCCAATCCATTGGTTATAATAATCGGAGTACCTTTGCTATTCTCTTTCCAACCAGTCAGAAAACGGTTTCCATAAATAGAGTGCTTTACCGGAGAATATTTTTTAAACAAGCTCACCTGCCCACCATGAGTATGCCCCGCTAACACCAAATTGGCATTCGACACATCGGTATCTTCTGCATAATCGGGAGTATGCGTGAGCAATATAATAAAATCATCCGCCGGAAAATGCTGGGATGGAGAGTCACCATTCTTTTTTAAATCAAACGGATTGCGTACACCGCTCACTATAATATACTGACCATCTTTCATCAGCTTATAGCTTTATGTTCCATCAACCGCACATGATTCTTTTGCATGGCCTCCACCACTTCGGAATAACAATAGCCATAATCATGATTTCCCATCACAGCAAATGTTCCGTAAGGCGTATAAACTCTGCTCAAGGCGGTGAACAAAGTATCCAGATTTCCACCTTTCTTGCCACGATAATCTCCACCCAACAGCAAGACATCGGCATGCATTGACTTTAATGCCCGCACCGCGCTGTTCAATTCACTCCTCTTAAAGCGACTCTCATAATGAAAATCCGAAGCAAACCCTATCCGAAAACCGTCAAAAGCGGGTGGAATATCATAACTATAAAAATCATATTGCTTCACACGCCCTACCCCCGGAAACTCGGACAAAGTAGCTGTGGCGCAAGAAGACAAAAGAATAACCGCTAAAAGCAAAAAAAGAAACTGTTTCTTCATAATCCTTTCTATTTGGAGACAAAGATACAGAATTAATTGTTTTATCTTTGCACAACCTTAATTATAAATAGAAATGGAAATTGTTCAAGTTAACTCAATAAAAGCATGGCTTCTAGCCGCCCGCCCTAAAACATTGGCAGGAGCCGCCACTCCGGTTTTACTGGGATGTGCCTTGGCCTATGCAGACAGCTGCTTCCAAATGACACCAGCATTGCTTTGCTTTGCCTTCGCTTTTCTGATGCAGATAGACGCCAACTTCATTAATGATTACTTTGATTACCTGAAAGGCAGTGACCGTGAAGACCGTTTGGGTCCTGAACGTGCCTGCGCGCAAGGATGGATCACACTGAACGCCATGAGAAAGGGAATCGCCCTGACCACAGCAACAGCTTGTTTAGCAGGGTTATGCCTATTAGCTTATGGAGGGATTGAAATGATTCCAGTAGGAATTTTATGTGTTTTATTCGCTTTTCTTTATACAGCAGGACCTTATCCGCTAGCTTATCACGGATGGGGAGACATACTTGTCATTGTCTTTTTCGGATTTGTACCGGTAGGCTGCACTTACTATGTGATGTGCCGTGACTGGACTTGGAATGTGACACTCGCCTCTCTAGCTTGCGGACTGATTATAGATACCTTGTTGATGGTGAATAATTACCGTGACCGCGATCAGGATGCAAAAAGCGGAAAGAAAACAATCGTAGTACGCTGGGGAGCCAATGCAGGGCAACAATTATACTTATTTTTGGGATTGGCTGCCGCATGGCTTTGTTTATTGTTTATCCCGACCGGGCACATTTGGGCTGCATTATTACCCCAAATTTATCTGTTACCTCACTTCATGGCATGGCAAAGAATGGTAAAAATCAACAGGGGAAAAGAATTAAACAGCATATTGGGAGAAACCTCCCGCAATATGCTGCTATTCGGCGTATTACTAGCATTCGGCCTTATCCTATAATCTTCCAGCAAGATCTTGCCAGAAGATATTTCCCAATAAAGCGCAACAAATCATTCCGCTTTCTCTATCAATACAGTGGCATAAGCGGAAATGCCCTCCTCCCTGCCCGTAAATCCCAGTTTCTCTGTAGTGGTAGCCTTTACGGAAACATCATCCACATCAATCCTCATCAAATGAGCAAGTACCAACTGCATTTCCGGAATCCGCGCTTTCAATTTAGGACGTTCAGCACAAATCGTTGCGTCCACATTACCTACTTTATATCCTTTTGCAGCAATCAGGTCCACCGTTTCAGCCAATAAAATCTTGCTATCAATATTCTTGAATTCACCCGCAGTATCAGGAAAATGATAACCTATATCACGCATATTGGCAGCTCCCAGCAAAGCGTCACAAATGGCATGAATCAACACATCGGCATCCGAGTGTCCCAATAGCCCCAATTCATGTTCAAATTTTATTCCTCCAAGCCATAGTTCACGACCGGTTACCAGTTGGTGCACATCGAATCCAAATCCTACTCTTATTTTCATCTTACATAAAAATCTAATAATTTCTCACCTTCCAAATACCCCTGCAAATGCTGTCCTATGCCGACTGGCCCTACTCCCACAGGAGTCCCCGTATAGAGCAAATCTCCAATCTTTAATGTAAAAAACCGACTAACGTATGCAATTATCTCATCCACCTTAAACAACATATCCGCAGTGTTGCCTCTCTGCACTGTTTTTCCATCTATATCCAAATGAAAGTTTAAATTCTGTATATCCTTAAATCTGTCTACCGGCACAAAATCACCTATGGCAGCCGAGCTATCAAACCCTTTACACAGCTCCCAAGGCTTGCCTTCCTCCCGGAACCGCCGCTGAAGGTCACGTGCCGTAAAATCTATTCCTACCGTCACCGCATCATAATACCGACTGGCAAAACGCGGAGCAATATTCTTTCCCAAACGATTAATACGTACTACCAATTCTGTCTCATAATCCACCTGCTGAGAAAAATCAGGAATAAAAAACGGCTTGCTGTCTTTCAGCAGAGCCGAATCCGGTTTCATAAAAATAACCGGTTCTTCCGGTAATTTTTCATCAGCATGTAACTCGTGGCAATGTGCAACGTAGTTCATTCCTACGGCTATAATCTTCATATTATTATTCTTGAATTACATTTAATCTGTTAAACATTACAGCCAGATGAGCATAAAGTGATGTATTCTGCACCACAATATTTTCCGGTACACGAATACGGAACGGTGTAAAGTTCCAAACAGCCTTAATGCCACCCGCTATCATTTTATCTGTTATCTCCTGTGCTATATTAATAGGCACAGTCAATACCCCGATATTCACATCACAGGATTTCATTTTTATCTCAAATTCATCCGAATGATAAATAGGAATTCCATTTATTTCCTTCCCGACCAATCCGGGATTAATATCAAACGCACCTACTATCTCTAATCCAAAATGATGCAGCCCCGAGTCGCGCAATAAAGCACCTCCCAAACTACCGACACCAAACAAAAAAGCTTTATGCATTTTGGTAAATCCCAAGAAACGCTCCAGCACCTCTATCAACGCATCAATCTCATACCCCACACGTGTACGGCCGGATATATTTACATAAGAAAGATCTTTCGCTATTTGGGAAGCATCTACATTGATTTGCTTGGATATTTGGGTAGAAGACACGTACGTTTCTCCCTGTTCTTTCATCAGTTTCACATTCGAAAGATACCACGGAAGTCTGCGCAAAGTCGGCTCAGGCACTTTATCCGAGAATTTATGCATACGTATATCCATCTTTTTCTTTAGGTATTATCATTAGGTAATTTGCAAAAGTACACTTTTATTTGTTACATTGACGGATAGAGTATAAAAAAAAGTCTTATCTTTGAGTATTCATTTAAGCAAAATTCACATGAAAAATAACGATTGGAAAGAACGTCTGAATGTGGTTTATTCCACAAATCCTGATTTCAAGTATGAAAGTGTTGAAGAGGAAGCGGTTGAGACATTAGATAAAAAACAACAGAAACTCCGTGTCAATATAGAAAAAAAAGGACGGGGTGGCAAAACCGTGACATTAATCAACGGGTTCATCGGAACAGAAAATGACCTGAAAGAGTTGGGTAAATTATTGAAAAGCAAATGTGGAGTAGGCGGTTCAGTAAAAGACGGGGAGATCCTTATCCAAGGAGAGTTCAAGCAACGGGTCATCGAGTTATTGAAAGCTGAAGGATATACCCAGACCAAATAACCGGAAAAAAGAAAGGGACTGTTGTCACACAGTCCCCCATTCTATAATTGCGGAAATCTTATTCAGCACGTAAAGTGAAACGTTTGAAAGCAACGATCTGCAATTCAGGATCAGCTTCCTTCAACACTTCTCTTACAGTCTTCTTACCATCCATGATATCCTCCTGGTTCAGCAAGCAAACTTCCTTCAAGAACTTACCCAGACGACCTTTAGCAATGTTTTCAATCATCTGTTGCGGCAAGTTGGCAGCTTTTTCAGCAGAAACAGTAGCAATGATTTCCTTAGCTTTGGCAATATCTTCGTCAGTAATCCAGCCTTAGCCTTGTTACTTTCCATGTGCTCTTCGCTGTCTACATGTGCAGGGTTGATACCAGCCTTCTTCAAAGCAACTTCAACAGCCTTGTCTACTTGTTCTTTCTTAGTTTTATCAATAGCTACCTGTATTTCAGCTTCTTTTACAGATTCAGGAACACCGGCTTCATCAATTGCAATAGGATTCATAGCGGCAATCTGCATAGCAACTCCGTGAGCGGCAGCTTCAGCTCCTTATTCATGGCAACAATAGTACAAAGCTGGTTATTTCCCTGGTGGTTATAAATAGAAGTATAAGCACCTTCAACCACATTGTAGCCATCCAATTCCATTTTTTCACCAGTGATACCGCTACGGTCTGTTACTGCATCCTGTACAGTACCGTTACCCATAGGCAAAGCCTTTACTTCTTCCAAAGTCTTGCATCTGTTGGCAACAGCAGCATCCAGAATAGCTTGAGTCAACGCTACGAAATCAGCATTTTTAGCAACGAAGTCGGTTTCGCATTTCAAAGCGATGATAGCAGCAAATTCGCCATCCTTTTTTGCCAGCACACAACCTTCAGATGCTTCACGGTCAGAACGTTTTGCAGCAACAGCCTGTCCTTTTTTACGGATAATTTCCATTGCTTTATCGATATCGCCGTTTGCTTCAGTCAAGGCGTTCTTGCAATCCATCATACCAGCTCCACTAATCTTACGAAGCTTGGTTATTTCAGCCATAGTTACAGCCATAATATTCCTTTATTTTTTAATTGTTAGTAATATCTTTAAAACAGAATTGAGAATTGAAAATTGAGAATTGAGAATCAACAGCATAATCTGCCCCTTCCCCAATTTTCAATTCTCAACTCTCAATTTATACTATTAAGCTTCTTCGTCTTCTTTCAAGAAAGCGGCAGCCTTAGCAGCATTGATAGCTTCTTCTTCGGCTTTATCCATACGAGCCTTGGTATTTTTCTTCTTACCAGCACCCTTAGGAGCATTTTCACCGGCAGCTTCCATATCTACTTTTTCAGCTTTTCTTTCTTCCAAGCCTTCAGCGATAGCGCCACAACAAGCATCCAAGATCACTTCTACAGACTTAGTAGCGTCATCGTTTGCAGGAATCACGAAGTCTACGTTTGAAGGATCTGAATTTGTATCAACGATAGCAAATACAGGGATACCCAGACGGTTAGCTTCACGAACTGCAATGTTTTCTTTCAACACATCGATAACGAACAGTGCTGACGGCAAACGAGTCAAATCAGCGATAGAGCCTAAGTTCTTCTCCAATTTAGCACGCTGACGAGAGATTTGCAGAACTTCTCTCTTAGAAAGGTTTGAATAAGTACCATCGTTGGTCAACTTATCGATAGTAGCCATTTTCTTCACAGCCTTACGGATAGTCGGGAAGTTAGTCAACATACCACCCGGCCAACGCTCGATTACATAAGGCATATTTACAGAAGCAGCTTTCTCAGCTACTACTTGTTTAGCTTGTTTCTTAGTAGCAACAAACAGGACTTTCTTACCTGATTTTGCGATTTGTTTCAGTGCATCAGCAGCTTCATCTACTTTAGCAACTGTTTTATGGAGGTCAATGATATGGATACCATTGCGTTCCATGAAAATATAAGGAGCCATTGAGGGATTCCACTTTCTCTTAAGGTGTCCGAAGTGGCAACCGGCTTCCAATAATGTATCGAAATTAGTTCTAGACATTTTGTTATTCTTTAAATCGTTTACTTTCTTTTTTGTTTATCTCAACCAACCATCGGGTAGTCCGCTACCAAGTAGAGTCCCGCTGGTTTAGATACTAAACGCTTCTTAACCAGTTCCAAGTAAAACCGGATATTAACGTTTACTGAACTGGAATCTACGACGTGCTTTGGGCTGACCCGGTTTCTTACGTTCTACAGAACGAGAATCACGTGTCATGAAGCCTTCTGAACGAAGAGCTGTTTTATCTTCAGGGTTGATTTTAACCAGCGCACGGGCGATAGCCAGACGCAAAGCCTGTGACTGACCTGTAAAACCACCACCGTAAAGATTTACTTTGATATCATATTTTTCAGCAGCCTCCAGCTTGTTCAAAGGCTGTTTTACTACATACTGAAGAATAGTTGATGGAAAGTACTGTGCAAGGTCTCTCTTGTTAATAGTAATCTTTCCTGTACCTTCGCTTACGAACACGCGTGCTACGGCGCGTTTACGTCTGCCTAATGCATTTACTACTTCCATTCTTTATTATTTAAGTGAGTTTATATCAATTGATTTCGGAGTCTGAGCTTCATGTTTATGTTCACTACCAGCGTAAACATACAAATTGCCCAGCAACTGTGCTCCCAGACGATTTTTAGGAAGCATACCCTTTACTACTCTCTTCAACAGTTTTTCTTCACCGTTAGGTTCTTCATCAACTGGGCAGGAGTCATTTCTCTCTGACCACCGGGATAACCTGTATAGCGCAAGTAAACCTTGTCGTTCCACTTGTTTCCGGTAAATTTCACTTTGTCTGCATTAATGATAATAACATTATCACCGCAGTCAGCATGAGGGGTAAAGTCTGGTTTGTACTTTCCTCTCAACAGTTTCGCAACTTCGAACCGAGACGGCCTACGACCTGATCGGTTGCATCGACAACAACCCATTCTTTATGAGCTGTTTCTTTGTTTGCAGAAATGGTCTTGTAACTTAAAGTATCCACTCTTAAATTCTTTTTTAAATGTTAACTACTAAAAAACAATTCTTCCCAGCGTTTCTAACCGTTCCCGGACAAAGAACTATTAACACGCTAAGAATTAATTCTTTATAAACTTTTGATAATAATCGGCTTGCAAAGGTACGGCTTTTCTTTGAACTGACAAACAAATTAAGATATTTTTTCCTCCTGCTTTTTGCATACAAAAGGCTGATACAACCACATCTAGGCTTTGAATAACGGAGTAAAAACATAGGGAAGAAATTTTGATTCTTCCCTATACATATACAGTTATTCATATATTTTCAACGATTCCAGCCACTCTCCATCTCAGAGCAAGTACACACAGCCACAGATGCCGCATTGTTTCCACTGGACTGACGAAGCTTTAAAAGTTCAGTTGCTGAGATCCGGACTACTTTTCCATCGGGACGACCATAACACAATGTCCCTTCGCGCCGTGCAGTTTCCTCTATCAACCGCTGTTCCGCTAATTCTAAACCATAACGCAACTTCGCACTTAATTCCTTATATTCTTCTTCAGTTGACATAACTTCTGATTTTAGTAAAAAGTTCTTGATTATAGATATGGACCTCATCTCCCAAACGGAAGGCGTCCGCCACAATAACACGCGGTGTGCAGCTATTGTCCGCAAGCATCCAATAATCCACGCAAGGCATATAAATACGGAAAAAGTTTTCCAACCCCGAACGATAACGACGACGGATAATGGGAGCAGGTACATCATGCCCTCCGTTGGCAACACGCTGTTTCACTCGCTCTATAGCCAGTTCAGGCGAATTCAGCCAAAAATAAATAAGGCTGACACTATATCCTTGATTTTGTGCCTGCTGGATAAGATTGATATAAGAACGGGTAGACAATGTAGTTTCAACAGAAAAACTGACTCCGGCTGACAACAGTTCTCCGATGCGTTTCAGCATCAGTCGTCCCGCTTCGATTGCTACACTTGAGGGGTTAAAAGGAGAAAGTCCCTTGGCGATTTCATCGGCATTGACAAATTCACGGCACTCTAAAATTTCGGGTAATACCGTATACGAAGCAGTCGTTTTACCAGCTCCGTTACACCCCGCTATTATATAAAGTTTAGACATTAATCTCCTTTTCTATTTCTGTTATTGGCGACAAAGTTAACGATTATTTCCAATTTTTGTTCTCGAAAAGGCATAAAAGTGATGAAGAATAGCACATTTTTTGAAATTCTGTGCAAATTAAGAAGAGATTACAGGAATTTTACCGTATATTTAAGCAACCTGCAAACAGGTAACAGTTACTCACTACATCATTTTATTGGAAACAATTAATACATAGACACCTTTCATTTAAGTATCCAAACAAGTAATCATATAAACAAGACACATATCCCACCATATAGATAGGGACCACGCTTTCAAAAAAATGAAAGAGCAGCCCCTCCCCAATGACTATCCTTTGTTTATAAACAAAGATTCAAACTTATCTGACCAAATCCTTGGGATAAACAGGAGGCATTTTCACCCGTTTCCAAGTTTCATAATACCAAGAATTGATTTCATTTCCATCCTTATCCGTTTTCACAAAAAACTTCAGTACCATGACATCGCCCCCCTTCATCTCAAATTCCAAAATATTATCCACACCTACCAATTGTGGAAGATGCAGATTTTTCTCCACATGCTCTGTATAAGCATTAGGAGCAGTCTGCCGATAGGTACCGGAACCAATAATAATAGCTCCATGATTAGGAATCATGGTCATATTGGTAAACTTGCCGTCATCAGACAAAATTTTAAAAGAATTACTTGGTTTCAACTCACCCGGCACCTGAGGAGTACCTGATACATAAAAGCACATCTGCCAAATCCCTTTCAAGTTGACAGGGGCTGCATCTGATTTTTCCTGTCCCACTACACGCGAAGTACCGATTAGCAAGAATGCTATCATCAGTAGGAATAATTTTTTCCGTTTCATAGCTGTATATATTTAGTTAACAAATTGCGTTATGTGGATACAACAAAATTAGAAAAATTTTTTCAAACTTCTGCTTTTCAAATAACTTTTTTTACAGTTAAACACAAAAATCCTGCTCTATGTTATAGGGCAGGATTTTTTGAATTATTATTTCCTACAATTAGAATTCAGCATTACGCGGAGTACGTGGGAAAGGTATCACATCACGAATATTGGTCATACCGGTAACAAACAGCAACAACCGTTCAAAACCAAGTCCAAAACCAGAATGAGGACATGAACCAAACTTGCGGGTATCCAGATACCACCACATATCCTTCATCGGAATTCCCAGTTCCTGAATGCGGGTCATCAATTTGTCATAATCAGCCTCACGTTCAGACCCACCTATTATTTCGCCAATCTTCGGGAATAATACATCCATTGCACGCACCGTCTTTCCATCCTCATTCTGCTTCATATAGAATGCTTTGATTTCTTTCGGATAGTCTGTCAGGATTACAGGACGTTTAAAGTGCTCTTCCACCAAATAACGTTCATGTTCAGAGGCTAAGTCTACTCCCCAATATACCGGGAATTCAAATTTATGACCTTTTACTACAGCTTCCTCCAGTATCTTGATACCTTCCGTATAAGGCAGACGGACAAATTCTTCCTTCAGCACGCCCTGCAAACGTTCTATCAATCCTTTATCGAACATATCGTTCAAGAACTTCACATCATCATAGCAGTTGTCAAGCGCCCACTGTACACAATATTTAATAAAGTCTTCGGCCAAATCCATATTATCAGTAATATCATTGAACGCAACCTCAGGTTCAATCATCCAAAACTCGGCCAAGTGACGCGGCGTATTGGAGTTCTCCGCACGGAATGTAGGTCCAAATGTATAAATAGCCCCCAAAGCAGTAGCAGCCAATTCACCTTCCAACTGTCCGGAAACCGTCAAACTGGCTTGTTTCCAAAGAAATCATCATCATAAATAATCGCTCCGTTTTCATCTTTCTTCAAATCATAAAGATTCTTGGTAGTAACCTGGAACATCTGTCCCGCACCTTCACAATCGGATGCTGTGATAATAGGTGTATGAAAATAGAAGAAACCACGTTCATGGAAGAACTTATGGATAGCGATAGCCATGTTGTGGCGGATGCGGAATACAGCTCCAAATGTATTGGTACGGGGACGCAAATGAGCGATCTCACGAAGAAACTCCATCGTATGACCTTTCTTCTGTAACGGATAAGTATTATCACAAGTACCTAATACTTCGATTCCACGCGCTTGAACTTCGGCAGCCTGACCAGAGCCAATGGATTCGGTCAACTCACCGTTCACACTGATACATGCACCGGTGGTGATCTGCTTCAACATTTCTTCGTCAAAGTTTGCCAAATCAACAACAATCTGCACATTATTTATTGTAGAACCGTCATTCAGGGCGATAAAATTTACCTGTTTGCTACCGCGGCGGGTACGAACCCAACCTTTTACATTGACCATCGCACCAAAATCACGGCGCTTCAGCAAGTCAACAATCTTTGTTCTACTAATTTTTTCCATTGTTTTGTCTCTTTATTGTTTATTATTCAAATGAGCCCATGCGGAGCATGTTCACTTCTTGTTCCGTCAGGTAACGCCAGTCACCGCGACGCAAACCTTTTTTTAGTCAGGCCAGCAAAATAAACGCGGTCCAGCTTGATTACCTTATATCCCAAGGATTCAAAAATACGACGCACAATACGGTTCTTTCCGGAATGGATTTCAATACCGACTTGTGATTTATCTGTTTCCGATGCATAGCTGATGGCATCTGCATGAATCTCTCCATCATCCAATGTCACACCTGCTGCAATTTGGTCAAGATCTGCCTTGGTTACATTCTTATCACAATATACATGATAAATCTTCTTCTTCAAATACTTAGGATGAGTCAGCTTGGAAGCCAAATCACCATCGTTAGTTAACAATAACACACCGGTAGTATTACGATCTAAACGCCCAACAGGATAAATACGCTCCTTACAAGCACCTTTCACAAAATCCATTACAGTCTTACGTTCCTGAGGATCATCAGAAGTAGTCACACAATCCTTCGGTTTATTCAACAAAATATAAGTTTTACGTTCAATACTTACCGGTTCGTCATGGAACTTCACTTCGTCAGTACGCTTGATCTTAGTACCTAATTCGGTTACCACTTCACCATTTACACTGACTACACCTGCTGTAATAAACTCATCAGCCTCACGACGGGAACATATACCTGCATTAGCCAAGAACTTGTTCAGACGAATCGGCTCATTTGGATCGGTCAATATATCTTTATATTCAATCTGTTTCTTCAGACTATACTTTGCATTCGGGTTATAATCAGCCGTACGGGGGCGATAGGGACGATTGTATCCACCACCTTGATAACCACCGGTACGAGGACGATAAGGACGGTCGCCGCCTTGATTATACGCCGGTACGAGGACGCGGAGTGTAAGAACGCTGTTCACCACCTTCACCGCTGTTAAAACGGGGACGCGGAGTATATGGACGCTGCTCACCACCTTCGCGATTATATCCTCCGGTGCGGGGACGCGGAGTATAAGGACGCTGCTCACCACCTTCGCGATTATAGTTTGTACGGGGACGGTATTGACGTTCACCACCTTCCTCACCATTATTGAAACGAGGGCGCGGAGTATATGGACGCTGCTCACCACCTTCACGATTATAATTTGTACGAGGACGGTATGAACGTTGTTCTCCTCCATCCTCACTGTTAGGATTAAAGCGGGGACGTTGCGGACGGTCACCATTATTATTATAGCGATTATAGGAAGGACGGTCACCGTTGTTATAAGAAGAACGGTAAGGACGGTCGCCACCTTCGCGATTATAGCTGTTCGTACGAGGACGGTAAGGACGCTGTTCGCCGTCGTTGTTGTATCTGTTGTAATTACTGTCTCTGTTATAAGACTTATAACCACCATCACGGCTTACATTCTGGTTTTCTTCGTTTGCAGCACCTTCTTGTCTGCTTTCATTTTCTGTACTCATGGTTTTCCTTTTGTTTATTAATTAATGTATAACGCCCTCTCGGGCTTTTTTGATTAAAATCCAACTAACTATTTTTAAATACCTGTATAATTATGCGGTGTAATCACTCGCAGTTCCTTTTTAATATCTTCGCTTACATTTAGTGTTTCTATGAATTCTTTAATAGCCCCTTCTGTGATAGCTTGGTTTGTACGGGTCAAAGCTTTCAATGCCTCATACGGATGAGGATAGGCTTCGCGGCGCAAAATAGTCTGGATAGCTTCCGCCACCACACTCCAACAATTATCCAAGTCGGCATAGATTGCTTTCTCATTCAGCAACAGTTTACGCAGACCTTTCAACGAACTTTGGATAGCAATCACAATGTGACCGAAAGGTACACCGACGTTACGCAACACAGTAGAGTCTGTCAAGTCACGTTGCAAGCGGGAAACAGGCAACTTAGAAGAAAGATGCTCCAGAATAGCATTTGCCATCCCCAGGTTACCCTCTGCATTTTCGAAGTCGATGGGGTTTACTTTGTGCGGCATAGCGCTGGAACCGACTTCGCCCGCTTTAATCTTCTGTTTGAAGTACTCCATAGAGATGTACTGCCAAAAGTCGCGGTTCATGTCAATCATAATGGTATTGATGCGCTTCATGGCATCAAAGATGGCTCCCAGATTATCATAATTAGAAATCTGAGTAGTATATTCCTCACGTTCCAACCCCAGCTTCTCTGCCACGAACTGATTTCCGAATGCTTTCCAGTCATATTCGGGATAAGCTACATGATGTGCATTGTAATTACCCGTCGCACCACCGAATTTAGCCGTGACAGGACAAGCTTTCAATACAGCCAGCTGACGATTCAGACGATAAACGAAAACCATGATTTCTTTACCCAGGCGAGTAGGAGAAGCAGGCTGCCCATGTGTTTTTGCCAACATAGGGATATTTGCCCATTCTTCAGCGTATGTAGTCAACTGAGCAATCAGCTCTTCAATTTGCGGATAGTACACTTGTTCCAATGCCTCCTTTATAGACAAAGGTACAGAAGTATTGTTTATGTCCTGTGATGTCAATCCGAAATGAATGAATTCCTTGTATTCCTCCATTCCGCCCAACTTATCGAATTCTTCTTTGATGAAATATTCTACAGCCTTTACATCGTGGTTTGTTACACTTTCTATCTCTTTAATACGCTGTGCATCAGCTTCTGAAAAATTCTTATAAATAGCGCGCAATGCATCAAAACGTGCATGATCAAAGCTTTTCAGCTGTGGCAACGGTAGTTCACACAGAGTGATAAAGTATTCAATTTCTACCTGCACACGGTACTTGATGAGTGCAAATTCAGAAAAATAAGAGGCCAAAGCTCCCGCTTTTCCTCTGTATCGACCGTCAATAGGTGATATTGCCGTGAGTAAATCGAGCTCCATATTATATTCTTTGATAATTATCAGACTGCAAAATTAATTTTTTTTTCTTGAGTTTAACGGCCTGAAGATGCATAAAGTTTGCGAAAATGAAGATTTATTTCACAAATCCCTTTTTAGTCCATTTCAGACTGTTCCAACGCTGTACAAAGATAATACCACGAAGATTTTCATCCAGCACAAACGCACACCACATACCTACCAATCCCCATCCCCAATGAATGCCGAACAAGAAACCACAACCTACGGCAACACTCCACTGAACAACAAATCCTACATAAAACGGATAATTTACATCACCCGTTGCACGTAAAGCATTCGTCGCATAAATATTAATAGCCCGTCCCACTTCCAAAATCACATCAATAAACAGGATAATAGTACCCAGACGGATAATTTCCGGATTATCTGTCAACCAGCTAAACAAGGTATGCCCCATCAAAGCCCAGATACAGGATAAAACCAAAGAAACCAAAATAGAAATACGCATCACATATTTGCCTAACAGATAGGCTGCATGAATTTTCCTTTCACCTACCAGATGTCCGATACAGATGGCTCCGCCTTGTGCCATGGCAATAGCAAACAAATAAACGAACATCACTATATTCACCACATAGGTACGGGTAGCCAGCGCTTCATTCCCCAACATATTAATAAAATAGGTCAATACTACCTGAGAGAAACTGTAGGACATATTTTCTCCGGCCGAGGGGACTCCGATTTTCAACAGGTTTTTCAGCTCGACAAACGGGAAGGGGCAAAAATAGGATAACGGAAATCTGGGAATATGCTTGCGGAAAAGAATTACAAAAAGTATCACCATAGATACCCCTCGGGCAAATGCTGTAGAGATAGCCGCACCTTCCACTCCCAAAGCCGGCATGCCGAACTTACCGAAAATCAGCGAATAGTTACCGATGATATTCAGAATATTCACAACTACCGTTACCATCATGGGATAAACCGCTTTGTTAGCACTACGCAAAGAGGCAGAAATAGTCAGAGATATGGCTTGAAAAAAAGCGAATACCCCTACTATCTTCATGTAACTCACTCCATATTCCATCAGTTCGGGACGAAGTCCCATCATAGATAGCAGAGAAGTGGCTCCGTAATGCAGAATAGCACTGACAAACAGGCCGAACACCAAATTGAGTATCAATGATACTCCCACCACCTGCACCATATTCTTGTGCATTCTTGCTCCCAAATATTGCGAACAGAGTACGGAAGTTCCTATATTAATCACCTCGAATATCAGGAAAGCAAACATGATGAGCTGGTTGACCACCCCGACGGCAGCCACACTATTGTCTGAATACTGACTCAGCATCACGGTATCTACCGCGCCCAGCATCATAATCAGCAATGTTTCAATGAAAATAGGAACCGCCAGTCTGGCAAGGTTCTTTCGTACACTTCTCGGTTCTTGAATTACGTCCACTTGTTACCCTTGATTTTCGGGGTGCAAAGGTACAGACTTTTCACGATGTAACGGTTTGATTTATATCAAGAAATACGAACTTAAGATTTTTACAAGGAGATAAACAGGAATCTGATCTTTTCTTTTTATCTTTAGAACCGAATCTTAAATCAACATATTAACATGAAAAAAGGACTCCTCTTGTTATCTGCAATTCTTGCATTGGGCTCCCTGTCTTCATCCGCCCAAAGAAGAACGGCTACCATGACTGATGAAGAAATGTACCTTGATGCCATGCATCGTAACATCACTACCGAAAAGATTTTCGGTTATGTAAAGCAACTTTCAGACCCGGCCTTGGAGGGACGACTCGCAGGTTCGCCCGGAATGGCTAAAGCTGTAGATATCGTAAAAGGATATTTTAAAGAGTGGAAACTAATACCTCGTGGTGAGAATGGTTCCTACATACAGCTATTCCCCCACCTTGTGTAGAGATACAACCGGGAAGCACTATGGATATCCTATTTCCTGTCACCCAAGACAAGAAAAAAACTGTATGGATCTCCAAGACATACCCTTGGGCAGATGGTTGGTTTGCCGGAGGAATGACCAGTAACGGAGAAGTGACAGCCGATGTGGTATATGCCGGATTTGGCGTTACAGCACCCGAATTAGGATATGATGATTACAAAGACATAGATGTAAAAGGCAAGATTGTGCTGGTAGAGGGAGAAACACCCAATATAAGCCGTAACCCCGATTCACTGGCCATGTGGTACAAACATACTTTGCACCAAACCAAGCTGAACAACGCTGCAGCCCATGGTGCGGCAGGCTTGTTATACAAATGGGTTCCCGGTCCGAATGCCCCCTATAATCCGGGATTTGTCTATTGTCATGTTACAGACACTGTGGTCAATGATATTTTCAGGGGAACAGGCAAGACCTATAAAGAAACCATCCGGCAGATTTATAAGACTCAGAAGCCTGCCTCTTTCCATACCGGAAAGAGAGCCCACATCAAAATGAATGCTACCTATAATCCCAATGCTACTGGAAAAAATATTTTGGGCATGATCAAAGGCAGTGATCCTATACTATGCAATGAATATGTAATCATTTCCGCCCATCTGGACCACTTAGGATGATTCCTTTCCTAATTGAAGGAGCGAATGACAACAATTCTTCCTCCGCTGCCATGCTGGGAGTAGCCGAAGCACTGGCAAAATCAAAGATAAAACCGAAACGCAGCATCATCTTTATGAGTGTGGACGGCGAGGAGGCCGGACTCACCGGAAGTACCTACTACACCAACCATTCCCTTGTGCCCCAAAACAAAGTGGTAGCAATCCTGAATCTGGAACAAGTGGGTGTAGGTGAGATGCTAGGAGCGAATTATCACTATAAATACCCCGAACTGGCTGAGCTATCAGAGAAAGCCAATGATAGGTATGTACATCGACGTCTGTTCACTAGTGAGACTCATTTCCTGACCCGCCCTCGCACAGACGGTGCAGTCTTTATGAAAGCCGGCTATCCATGTATAGACTTATGGGCCTTGGGAGGCGGTTATTACCATCATCCCAAAGATAACACCCAATCTATCAATCCCGATATCCTCCGAGCTGCAACCGAATGGTTATACTGGACTACAATTTTTATAGCAGACAAGTAACCGGATATAAGAAATCCCGGCGAGTCATCGCTCTGCCGGGATTTCTTTATCTAACCGATGTTGTGTATGTGTTGTCGTAGATGTGCTTGGTGTTGTGTCATTGTTGAGTCAGATATTCCTTATACATTTTTTCTATCTCCTTCATGGGAATATCCAATGTCTTCACTTGTCTGAAAAACTCAGGCAGGTCTTCATGCAGGAATGTATTTTTCCGTAAAGCAATAATCCGGTCTTTAGCCCCTGCCGATACAAAATAACCAATGCCGCGTTTATTGTGAATGATCTCTTGTCCCTGAAGGTAATCATACGTGCGGACCACCGTATTTGCATTCACCTCCACTGTGGCGGCGTATTCTCTGACCGATGGAATACGCTCTTCTTCCGTATATTGTCCTTGCAGGATTTCATCACATATCCGGTCAGCTATCTGCAAGTAAATGGATTTACTTTCTTTAAATTTCATAGCAAACGGAATTTGGGTTTAATAACTTGTGAACGGGTAAAGAGCCGGTAACTCAGCCACCAGTTGAACATGGTGAATGCACTGAAGAACGCCACCCCTAAGGAAAGTAACTTGTTTAATGTCACCCACTGGAAATTAGCTTCCAGCCATTCGGCGAAACTACGCATACCGTCATTGCCTACCCATGATATGATATGTACTGACAAGACCGAACACAGAATAGAAATAAGCATCAATGTACCCAATGTCTTGAAAAAAGGTTTCTTGTACCAATAACTCCCCCCTAGAATATAAAGTGAATGTGACCACACCAAGAAAGCCCATCCGCACAGCTCACCCAGCCAGTTCTGGTAGGACATATTCAAAGCGGATCCCGATCCCCTAAATACCTGTTCTCCATCTATAGCAGCCATAGAAAGAAGATGGTACAACACTGATTGATGGAATGCCTCGGGCAAATTAAACAAAGGAAGTACAAGATAACGCGTAATCTCTGCCAATGAAGCGGCAACTATAATGGCTGCGGCCATCCCTACCGTAACAATTAAAAATCGTGCTACAAATTTCTCTATCATAGTCGCCGGAAGCATCAGAAAAGCGATACGTTTTTCTTTTGTAATCATGTTTTCCATAATGTTGGCAGCATAAGCAATACTGGCAATACCAATGATAAAAACAAAGGTCCCCATTATATTAGAACAATAAGTAGTAAACGATATCTGAGAAGACCTACCAGAACTCATTGTCCACATATGAAGTATCATTACCAAGGCGAATGCAGCATAAATTCCTATCAAACGATAAAGATTCGTTTTCCAATTTTCCATAATCTCGCGTTTCATTACCATTGCAATACGCGAAAAGCTAAAGAAGTTATTCGTATCCATAATGTTTGTGTGTGTTACTTGTTAAACATGGTTTGCATTTTTTCTCTCTCTGCCAGCATAGCGTTGAATAATACTTCCAGATTCAAATTCGTTTCCTCATTCTCAGTGTTCGGGAAGATGACACTGTTTCCCTGGACGGACGGCTGGACATAGAGTGCTGTGTCCGTCGGTTCATTCATGCCTTGCTCTGCAAAATAGACTTTGTCACAGATGGTCTTTACCGATGCATTCAACAATACGCGGGTACCGTCAATAATAACCACATGATCCAGCAGGCTGTCAATATCTCTCACCTGGTGCGTAGAGATGATGACTGATTTTTCATCGGTCATGCCCGAAGCGATTACTTTACGAAACTGACTTTTAGAAGGAATATCCAATCCGTTGCTGGGCTCGTCCATTACCAACAAAGAGGTATTGGTAGCTAATGCAAAGCACATAAATGCTTTCTTCTTCTGTCCCATCGAAAGCTCGCCCAAATGAATATCTTCATTCATATCAAAATCACGAAGGCAAGTGCTCAAGAGTTCATTGCTGAAATTCGGATAAAACGGAGTATTCAGCTTCAAGTATTGTTTCAAACTGACTGATGGCAAAGCAAATTCTTCAGGCACTAGAAACATGTCCTGCAAAGTCAGGGGATAGCGCATGGAAACATCCACCCCTTTGTAAAGCACCCGTCCGGCCTGAGGACGAAGCAAACCTGTCATTAAATAAAGCAAAGTAGATTTACCTGTACCGTTCTTCCCTAAAAGGCCGTAAACTGAACCTTTGTCCAATGCTAGCGAGAAGTCATCAAAGACTTTCTGTTTTCTCTTTCCATAACTGAAAGACAAGTTCTTTACTTCAATCATCATTGTGTTTATGGTTTTATTAGTTATTTAGTGTATTAGTTGATTAGTACACTGTAAATGTATATAGTTTATTTGAATAAACAAGAAGAATGACTCATCTTTAATATTCATTAACCGTTAAACGAATTAAGCGGGCGGCAACCAAGTACTGTCCGCTCAACTCAAATGATAAATGAAAAAAAGAAGGACTATTTAATTCCTCCTAGTGCTTTAGTAGCAGTTTCGTTTCCAGGATCAATTTCCAATATCTTATTCCAATACAGTTTTGACTGGTTATAATCTTCTTTTACAAAATAATAATATCCCAAATAGCTGTTACATTCCACCAACACTGATTTAGTAGCATCAGGCTTCTGTTCCAGAATACTCAGTGCAGCCTCATAATAAGGCTTTGCCAATCCCTGAGTTGTTTCAGGATCACGCAAAGAATTAACACGGGCACGCCAGAAGTTTCCTAAATAGTTATCGGGAACTTTAGCAGCCACTTGTGCAAAAATAGTATCGGCTTCAGCTAGATAAAGTGGTTGCTTATCCTGATAAGCAGAATCAGTAGCCGCATAATAGTTCAAACGTCCATATAAAAACAGGTCACTAATATCCGGATCACCTTTCATTCCGCCCAAATAATTTTTATAAGCCTCTATGGCCTTCGGAAAATCACGTTCCTTTTCGTATACATCAGAGATATCTTTATAGATTTCCGTATGCGATTTGTCCATAGCCTGTGCTTTGTCGAACTGTGCCACCGCTTCATCATACTGCTTGTCAGCTTCCAGCAAACGGGCGAAATAAACGTAATCCAAATATACATAATCCGGATTACCGGGATTAGAAAAGAAAGTGGCGGCTGCTTCCAGTCCTTCTTTGTAATCCTTTAACTCCAGATTATCATACATCGCCAGACGTTTCAGCACATGATTTTCCGGAGCAAGTTCCAGACCTTTCTTTACCATATCCGAAGACTGCGCATAATCCTTATTCAGATATAGCAACATGGCATAGCGGTATAGTCCTGTTCGGTAGGCGTACCTACTTTCAGATAACTTTCATAAGCTTCTTTTGCTTTGCCATACTGCCCCATCGTATAATATACATCGGCCAATTCCTTACTGATACGGTTATCGTCCGGAGCCTTAGTCTGCAAACGCATCAACATATCCAGTGACAGTGAGGGTCTACACCTTTATATACCTGTGCATATTTAAAATAAGCTTCGCTGCAATTTTCATCCAGATAAATAGCCTGGTTATAATCACTGCTGGCTTTGTTCACATCATTTAGTTTCAATGCCACATCACCACTCAGCAGATAGGCTACAGCACATTTACTGTTCACATCTTTAGCGCGCTGTGCATATTCGGCAGCTTCTGCTGTTTTTCCCTGGTCCAGATAAGCCCGGCCTATCTCTACCAACAAGGAAGTATTCTTCTTATTTTTACCTTTCATCAGTTCATCAAAAGCCTCGGAGGCTTTTGCCGGATTCTCCTTTATCATCGTGGCAGCCTGTTTCACTTGGGGTGACCATTCGCTGCCTGCTGGTGTCTGTCCCCACATAGTTACGGCCAGGCACAGGCTCATCACGGTTAATACTAATTTTTTCATGGTTCTTCTTTTTTGTTCATTTATTATTCCTCTTTTACATCTACAATCCTCACAGCAGCCGTAGCAGGTACCAGTCCTGATTTCAAGATGATACGCTGTCCCCGGAAATCTGTCAGGAAAGAAGTCAGACCACTGGGCAGGCCACTTTTAGGATCATTGAGTAAAATGTACACATTGCGAGTTAGCGGATACTGGTTCAAAGCCAGATAAGCTTGATAAGGCTTGAAACTATTTCCCACTGTAGCCGAATCCGCACGGCTGACAGCCATTATCCGAATGGCGTCATTGAAAGAGAGTCGCGTACTATCCGCAGGATTTCCTATCCAGTTGACACCGATAACCCCTAAAGCTGCGGGATTCTTAGCCACATACGAAATCACCTCCGGATTTGTTTTCTGCGCCTTCAGGTCCTTCGACAAAGGCATACCGCCGCAGATCGAATCAAGTACATAATGTACGGTGCTCGAATTGGGATTATCAAATACCAGTTGGAGCTCACCCAAACGGGAAGCAGGATTCAACTGTTTCCAGTCAGTAACTTTCCCCGTCAGTATTTCTTTAAACTGGTCAACCGTAATTAATGAATCCGTATTTTGCTTGTTCACTATCAAGGCCAAACCATCTGTCGCCATCTTTACCGATACAGGAAAGAATTTCTTGTCATTAAGATAGGCTGTTTCCTGCTTGGTGAGTTGCTGGGTGGTTATAGCCAGACGTACACTATCCGCCAGCAAAAGTTTCATGGCTTCCACTTCGCTGCAATAAATGGGATGCACGGTGGCATCCGGTGTCAATGCATGAAACACCTGTAACTCCTCTTCTATAATGGGACGGAAAGTTTCGTCCACCGCTATCGTTATAGTGCCAGAGGTCAACGTATCGTCTTCCCCCGGTTTGGGTTTGTTGCCGCAGCCCGAAAGCAGCAGCAACGAAGCAGCCAATAATGCAATATACAGCTTCATCATCATATATAGATATTATTGTAGCTTAAAAGTTATAGGAACGGTATAGTACACGGGAACATTACGTCCGTTCTGTCTTCCCGGAATCCACTTCGGCAATGACTGGATCACCCTGATGGCTTCCTTGTCGCAATACGGTCCAGAGAACGCATCACCTTCACATCCTTTACGTCACCTGTAGCCGAAACCACAAAGCGGACAAACACTTTACCCTGTATTCCATTTTCCTGCGCAATGGTAGGATAATGCAAATTCTTTGCTATAAAAGACAGCAATTCTCTATCACCACCCGGGAACTGAGGCATCTGTTCTACCATAGTATATGGTTTTTCTTCTGCTTCGGGGGCTTTGGTTATCACTTCTTTCAGTTCAGCAATATCTTTACCGTTCAGCTCATCATTACCTTTCACATCGGCAATAGAGATAGCCACTTTGGTCTGAGTCAATTCTTCCTGACTCCTTATCTCTTCATCATCACGCACTTCTTCATCTTTTTTGATGACAGGAGCTGTAAATTTGATAGAGCTTTTCAGAGCGGGAGGCGGAGCCACCGGTTCCACTTTCTTGAACTCTTCCTGTTTCACTTCGGGTTCTTCCAGTTGTGACAAGGTAGTCACCTCTGTCATCACCTCTTTCTGCTTCGGGGTTGCCAGTTTTACCAATGTCGGTATACTGAAACTTATGGCAGCAATGATCACTACAATCACCATTGCCCACGTGTGGCGTTTAGGTGAATTGGCACGCATCTTATAGGCACCGTATGCCTTGTTCTTACCTTGGAATATCAGTTCACACCATTCAGGTGAGGTCAAATCTATTTTTGCCATTTTCTTTTCCTCCTTTTAAATGTGTGTTACTATTCCGCAATGTCTTTACTCAGATCGCCCTTCGTATCATAGTTCTTGATCAAGAACTGATCTGCATCAGCGATGTCTGTAATTACATACTTACCTATATTGCATATTTGCATTTCATCCAGAGCATCAATCAGATTTTTATATGAAGAATCATCCGTCGCCTTTATGATGACAGTCGGCGTATCCTTTCCGCTTTTTATTTCAGAAAGTTTCTTCGTGTAATCTTCCTCTGATATCTTTAAATCAGCTTTCTGTTTTTTCAGTTCGTTTACCTCACGAACTGCCACCGAGTTCTTTTTAAGAAGAATGGAACGCAGACCATCCGCATTATACGAAGTTTCCTTCAGCGAAGTATAGTCTTTATAGTTAGGTTCTCCTTCATAGTAATACAATTTATCTCCTCCTGCCAGCAGCAAAGTTATTGCCTGTGAAGCCTTCACCTTACTCTGTTGTTCTTCAGTGATATTCTTGTCATTGCTCGGCATACTTATTTCCATCGTCTGAGGTTTGCTCAACGTGTACATAGCATAAAAAAAAGTAATCAGCAACATATTCATATCCACCATAGGTGTAAAATCTACGCGGACAGTCATTTTCTTTTGCTTGGATCCTTTTCCTTTTTTGCCGCTTTCTTGTACTTCAGCACTCATAATTATTCGGTTTTATTTATCAGAAGTAGTCTTCAGAGAAGTAATCAGATTGTACCGGTTCTCTCTGAGGTCCTGAAGTGAGCTCATTACGTTTTTAATCACAGCGTAGGGAGTTGACGCATCAGCTTTGATAGCAATACGTAAATCAGGATTCACCTGACGAGCACTGCGTACCCATGATTTAAACTGATTATCTGTACTGTCACAGGGGATACCTTCATTTTTCAACAGTTTATCCTGCTGGTCGGAAGGCAGATCCAGATATTTCTGCATGCTTCTCATTGGAACACCAAATGTAGAAGCTGTCACAAATTTCTTCTCCTGCTCAGGAGTAAAATCAACTCCGTACTCCTCACCCATTTTCTCCAATACGGCCTTCATGTCGGGCTGTTTGTCGAGGCTCATAAATATTTTCCCTTGCGGGTCCACCAGAATCTGAAGGATATTCGTTTCCGGAATCTTGATTTCAGAAACGGAGGCTGGAGTAAACACCTGTACCGGCTCCTTCTTTACGAATGTTGAAGTCAACATAAAGAAAGTAAGCAGCAACACAGTGACGTCACTCATGGCCGTCATATCTATGAACGTACTTTTCTTTTTAATCTTTGCTCTACCCATAGCAGTTTATTTTAAAGGTTGGCACGATTATTTATGAGAAGCCGCAAAGGTCTGTACAATAGAGAAACCTACTTCATCGAGGCTGTAAGTCAATTTATCAATCTTATTAGTGTAGTAGTTATAAGAAATAACCGCCAATGCACCTGTCAAGATACCGAATGCCGTATTGATCAACGCCTCGGAAATACCTTGTGACAAAGCCATGGAGTCCGTACCACCACCGGCAGACAAAGCTGCAAATGAACGGATCATACCAATTACCGTACCGAGTAGTCCCATCAAGGTACCCAATGTGGTGATTGTACCGATAACAGGCAGATTCAGCTCCATCATAGGGAGCTCCAGTGCAGTTGCTTCTTCCAATTCTTTTTGAATGGCCAGTACTTTCTGGTCCTTGGAAAGTGTCGCATCGTTTTCCACGTCGGCATACTTCTTAAAGTCGAAGTAACTACATTGCTACAGAACCGCCTTGTTTATCACATAGCTCTTGTGCCTTCTTCATATCACCAGCGGCCAAGGTAGATTTAATATTAGCGACGAATTTCACCAGCGAACCTCTGCCAAAAGCAGACCGGATGGCTAAATAACGCTCAACGCTATGACGGTGAGCAACAGGGTCTGGATAATGGGCACCACTACACCACCTTTGTAAATTGTTCCCAGGAAACTGCCCGGCAACGGATGGTTATTAGGTCATTATTCATAAAGTTGGATGGATTCCCCAATATGAAGTGATAGACACAAACTGCAATGATAAAGCAGCATATAATTACCCAACCCGCATTTTTAATACCTACAATCTTATTAGTAGTTTTATTTTGAATAGTTTCCATGATATATGTTTTAATTAATCGTTATAGTTAAATGACAATTCTATACCAACCCCGACACTCTGCAGGGCGCCGGAGAAGGTGAAACAACTAAATTTATAACGATTAATTAAATCAAAATGCGTCTCAGCGTGAACACGAAATAATGACATGCCGGAGACACACAATGAATGGGATTAGACGGAAAGATCTTAGCGCGGTCAGTTGCCAGTATTTCTTCCCGTAGTGAAAAACGACCTATGAGAATTTTTAAGAAGTTCTGTTGAAGTTCCTCTGCTCTGCGGATACGGAGATCGTCGGGCATTAGTTTCGCTAATACCTGCTGTTGCCCTGTGAGTAAAGAGTGGGTGAAAGACATGGTATCCAATGTACCATGATCAGATGCCATATTATCTTGATGTTCTGTAGTAGTAGCATATCTGTCAATAGCGGAAGAAACAACATCTGCATCGACTCCCTGATAATTAAACATTAAAAGCAGGACTATTAATCCTATTTTGACGATAAGCTTCATTTTGGCTACTAGTTTCGAAAGATTCTCGGTTTATATTATTGAAACAATTCTATTGTTTTTTTGTTCACGCAGACCTAAAAATTATTCAAGTTCAAGTGGTAAATATATTCGATAATCATAAAGAAATTATGAAATACAATCTTTTTAACCCCTTTTCTAATTCTAAATAAAACCTGCCCCTTCCGGACAGTTCCGTGGGAAACGTACCCACACCCACGGGGAAAAACGGTAGAGGTCACATTTCATGCGTGCGGATACAAAAAAAGCTCCGGAACTTCTTCAAGTCCGGAGGCTTCAATCAAAACGGCGGCTACCTACTCTCCCACTGTGACGCAGTACCATCGGCGTGACAAGGCTTAACTTCTCTGTTCGGAATGGGAAGAGGTGGAACCC
>ENA-OQCN01000127-OQCN01000127.1-human-gut-metagenome-genome-assembly--contig:-NODE-127-length-37028-cov-4.043522_pt1 | contig 37028 bp, 43 predicted proteins | sample MGYA00242497_ERZ504576 | MGnify/ENA primary metagenome ERZ504576 (study PRJEB26092, sample SAMD00036296) | human gut metagenome | host: Homo sapiens | study: EMG produced TPA metagenomics assembly of...
CTGCTTCCGCTTTGTAATATGTTCTTATAATTTCATCTTCTTCTGCAGTCCATTCTTTTCTTCCCAGTATGCAAAGACCTAATTTGGCAGCTCTTTTATTACATGCCTCTTTGGATCTTCCCTCCAGTCTTTTCTGAACTTCAGCACCTTCTGTTGGATAATAGTTTCTCAGAATTTCATCTTCGCTGCTGCTCCATTTTCTGTTTGCCCCGGAATAAGTAAGTCCTAATGCAGCAGCTCTTCCTCTGCAGGATTCTGCTGATCTCTGATTTAAGCGATAACGTACCTTACTGCCCTCCGCAGCATAATACTCTCTGAGTATTTTATCCTCTGCCTCTGTCCATAATCTGACATATTTAACATCATTCTGTACAGTTGCTGAAGAGGAAATGTTTTTGGATATTTCCATTTTTGATGCTTGGATCCTGCAGCTTTTTGCAGTTCTTCCGGATAATCTTTCACAGACCTGATCTCCTTCTGCGGGATAGTACTTTCTTAATATTTCGATTTCATCGGCTGTCCATCTTTTTTTCGTATTTGCCATGTCTTACACCTGTTTTATATATTATTTCAAACTGAAATATTCACTACTTCTTACTTTTCGTAACCTTCGCAAAAGAATTCCATATGTGAGTGCAATATCTACATAGAAATTCCTGAATGTACAACATATTCATACCCTGTCTCCGTAGTATAAGTTTTTTCCTGTCCCAGTGCCGGAATAACAGATTCAGAGCTGTGCAGACTTCCACTTTTAAATACGATCATCACTTCTGCTTTCTTTTCATTAACCGGAGTTATTTCTATATTATTGATTGTGTTTTCAATCATGCTCTGGTGATATCTTTGGGTTTTACGCAGGAATATTCTTTTGCATAGTCTAATATCCTGTCCATCTGATCTGTCAATTCTGTTTTTGAAAGAGGTTTCATGCTTTTCAATTGTTCCAGATTCGCTTTTTTCTCTGCTATCTGCTGTGTAAAAACCTTGTTTCTGCTTAAAAATTCCGCATCAGAAATGTAGCCGCCCATATTGTAATCCAGCAGCTTATCTCTCTTCTGTTCCAGTACTGTTATTTCATGCTGTATGTTGTCAATTTTTTCTTCAGTTCCTTCTGTTTTGTTAATCTCTTTCTCATAAAGTTCCAGATACTTATGCAATATACTTTTATTGCTTTGAGCCAGATTGTTATAAACATCCGATATCATCTCCAGCAGGATTTCTTCTTTTACCGGTTTTGATCTGCAGGAAACTGCGCCCTGTTTTATGCGATGACTGCATACCCAGGTCTTTGCAGCTTTTCCGCGGACAGTTCTGACTTTCAGCCAGTACGCAGCTTTATCTTCCGCACAATGTATAAGTCCGGTAAAAAGGTTGTCCTGCTTATAGGAAGTTTTTTTCAACTTGATATTTTTACTTCTTTCTTCCATAATCCTGTTTGCATCTTCCCACAGTTTTTCATCCACAATTGCAGGGACATGGGTACCATCGTCTTTATACATCACCCATTCATCTTCAGGCAGGAATTTCTGTTTCTTAGTAAAGAGATCAACTATTTTTACTTTTCCACCAACATAGTAACCCTTATATTTAGGATTTCGGATAATATTGGCAATCACATGGCTGTCAATCTTTCCCCCTTTATAATTTCTGTATCCACATTCCCATAAAAATTGTTCCAGTGAATGGGTAGACCAGTTTCCCAGGGCATATTTTTCAAAAATAAGCTGTACCATTTTTGCCTCTTCGGGATTCAAAAACAGTTTTCCGTTTCGCTTGTCCCATCCATATATATGTGAATTACCAAGAACCACACCGTTCTGTATGGATCTTGCATGACCGAAACGCACACGACTTGAAAGTTTTCTGCTTTCTTCCTGTGCAATACCGGACATAATTGACAGCCTGAGTTCCGAATCCTCATCTAATGTATTGATATTGTCATTCCTAAACCAGACAGCAGTTCCACAGTCCAGAAGCTCTCTTGTATATCGTATACTGTCTAATACGTTTCGGGCAAAACGGGTGATCTCTTTAGTTATGATAAGATCAATTTTCCCGGCTTTTGCATCCTGGAGCATTCTCTGGAATTCCTCTCTGTGGGTTACAGTAATACCGGAGATTCCTTCGTCTATATAACCATCCACAAGCGTCCAATTCTTTACGTCTGAAATCAGTTGTTCAAAAAAAGTCCACTGATGCTCAATAGAGGTTTTCTGTTCCTCCTTATCCGTACTGACTCGGGCATAATACGCCACATTCAGTTTCAGATCAAATATATTTTTCTGCCGGGATTTCAGTTCCTCACGTGTTGCATAAATATCCATCTTATTCCTTTCCAATCAACTGATTCGCTGGCAATATTCATCTGAACTGTCCATCTGTTCTCCATTCTTTGCGACTACTGTATTGAATGTACTCAAGGTTATAATGTCTTTCTGGATACTGCTGTGCAGTTTTTCGGAAATCTGTCCATTATCAAGCATTTTGTCATTAATCATTGTCAGTACAACCTGTTCCAATGTCATAAGCATTCCTCCTGTTCTGTATGTTATAATGTGCAATTTGGCATAGAACTATCCAGCGGTAATATGATGAATTTCATAAAATTATTATAACTGATTCAAAGATAATTGTTTTTGAGATGAAAAAAAAAGCAGCTAACCTATTTTTCATAGACTAACTGCTTAAAGTACGTAAAAAACCAGAAAGATCTAACAGTTCAAAAGATTCTTTCCGGTTTTTACACATATAAAGCGAGGGCATCGCTCAATCATCTAATTTGATGATTTTACGACACCCCCATCCCTTCAGATATATATCAGGAAGACAGTTCTATCTGCTTCATTTCTTCCAGAAAATCACGGATATAGGATACTGCCAAATCAAGGGCCTCCTGTCCAAGTTCTGCGGAAGAATCTTCCGGATCAAAAGGACCGAACCAGCCACTTGGAGCAATTTCTTTGGTATCTCTCACAAGACGTACGATACCACCCTTGAAATTAACTGCCTGGATATAAGCCGCTTTCATATTCTCAGAAGGATCCTGTGCATTGATAGGCTTGCTGAGCTCCAGATGTACTGATTCCGGAGCAATTGCCATCATAGCTGAGGTCTCCAGAACATCACCATGGCCGCCTTCAAACTTCTTGTCCAGCTGAGCTACCAGACTCCACCAGTCTACGCTGGCACATACACCACCTTTATGATATACCTCCAGAGCTGCCCGGTCAATGGATGGAGTATTGCCGCCATGGCCATTCAGAATTACAAAACGTTTTGCGCCATGCTGCATCAGAGAATCCATGATGCCATGCAGAACCATGTAAAGTCCTTCATAACCAATATTAATACTTCCCTCAAAGCTTAAGTGATAAGGACATACACCGTATGGAACAGTAGGTGCTACGATTACGTTATCTACATCCTCCACATGATCCGCCAGATAGGACGGTACCATAAAGTCCGTTCCCAACGCACCCTGTGTTCCGTGCTGCTCGGTGCTTCCCACCGGAATCACAATAATCGGATCCTTCTCAAAAGCCTCTTTTGCTTGTGCTGTAGTCATTTTTGCAAGATACATTTTAAATACGCCTCCTAACTTTTATACTGTAAAATGACGATCAATAGTCTCCTGCGGCGGAGTTTCTGTAAATTTACTTACTACAATCATTACAATAGAAGCAATGATCGTAGTTGGGAACAGTGCATGGAATCCCATAGCCAACGCCTTGACAGACGGATTCAGTGTAAAGAGCAACAGTGAAATAATACCTACTATAACCGATGCGACTGCTCCCTTCGCTGTTGCTTTCTTCCAGTAAATTCCAAACAGAATCGGCACTACAAAAATTGCCATTCCTGAAAATGCAAACAGGTTAATTTCAAAAATACTGCCTGGCTGGAATACACCAAAGCAAATTACGATGATACCGATGATTACAGTTACTACCTTGGACAACTTCATAACAGTCTCATCTGTAGCATCCTTATTGATAATCTTCTGATAAATATCACGGGTAACAGCACCGGTGGTGGTGACCAGAATACCATCGATAGTGGACATACCTGCTGCCACGATACCTGCGATGAAAATAGAAGCCAGGAATGGATTCATTCCCCTCTGCAGAATCATTGGAATAATCTGATCTGCCTTCTCGATATTCTGAATAGAAGCGATACCATTTACACCGGCCCACTCAATCAGAGTCGCAGAGAAAAACATACCTGCAGTACCAAGAAGAATTGCTTTAAACATAGTCTTATGATCCTTCATGGCAAAGAATTTGGTAAACAGATGCGGCTGTCCCATAGTAAAGAAGGACCACAGTACAATGTTGGATATATAATAAGTCCAAGGCATATAACCATTGGCACCCGGGAAAGTCAAATAAGCCTCATTCATGCTCTGAAGTGTATGGTTAATATTGGAGAAACCTCCACCCATTACTATAGATACAATAAAAGTAACCACTGCAGTAGCAATCATCAGAGACCCCTGGATAACGTCTGTCATCATGGCACCTTTCATACCACCAGTCATACAGTAGAGAATGACAATGATACCCATTCCCACAACGCCTACCCATTCAGGCAGTCCGGTAAATACATGTACAATAACGCCTGCTCCGATAATCTGTGCACCCATCATCGGAACCAGGAAGAAGAGCATCATCACGCCCAAAACACCGCTCATATTCTTGGAGTGATAACGATCTGTCAAGTAATCAGCCATGGTCAGAAAACCATATTTATGACCAAGGGTAATCAGCTTGCGACCAATCAGAAGAGCCGGAAGAATCATACAGAACACAGCTCCAGGTACAGAAATAGCCATTCCTGCATAGCCTACACCGTAAATGGTTCCCGGTGTACCAAGAAATGTTCCCATGGAAAACTGGGTTGAGAAATATGCAATACCACTTACTACCACGCCAGCCTTTCCACTCAATACAAAGAAATCGCCAATATTATTCGTCTTACGTCCTGCGTACCAACCAATAAATGCCATAATTCCAAGATAAAGTACCAGAACTGTATAGAAAGGAATCGGTGCTGGCTGAATTACTGCTGCTCCATTCATTTATTTGTCCTCCTCATCATAAGTGTGATATTCTTTTCTCTTCATACACATGCGATAATAAACAATAATCAGCACAAATGTAATGGCAGTGTGAACAATCCATCCGAATATATAGAGTGGAACACCACCAAATGCGGGAATATACGTCTCGCTGTAGAAAAACGGGAACGGAATCATAATTAATACAAACATAATCAGAAAAATAATCAACCATGTCCGTTCGAAGTGTTTCTCAAAAAGTTTCTTCATAGCCTTTTTCCTCCTTTGCTTTCGAAAGAAAATCATGTAATATATACTATGATTTTCTTTCGATTTTTGTTAAGTATATACTTTACTTTATATTTTCCATTATACATGCTATAATAAATTTGTAAAGTTTTTACTTATATTTTTATGAAAAAAATATAAAACATTGCATGCACCATGCAAAGAAAGGACATCGTGTAATATCTATGGATATTTTAGAGCATCTTCAAAAACTTTATCCTGCCCTGACAAAAAAGCAGAAAACAATCGCAGATATCTAATTGCTAATCCGGAGGAAATCAGCTACATTACACTGGCACAGCTAAGCCATCAGACCGGTACCTCCGAGCTGACTTTGCTTCGTTTTTGTCAAAAACTGGGGTACTCCAACTTTCTGGACTTAAAGGAGCAGTTTCGGGACTATACCCAAAAAATGATTAAGCAGGCCTCCTCTTCTTCCTTTTTTCTGCCAGAGCGTACCTCAGGCGAAGACACCGAGCGGGAACAAATGCTTCATGAAATCTGCAATACAGAGGCCGCAGTTTTCTCTGATTTTATTACCAACATCAATCTGGAATCTGTGATAAAGGCTTCTGATGAAATCCGGAAAAGCACCCGTATCTACATCTTTGCCCATGATATTTCTCTGGTTCCCGGCAAATTTTTACAGAGCCGTTTGGAAATTCTTGTACTTGAATTCTGCGTTGATTGATTTATCGGATCTGGAAGTCACCCAGAAGATTATCCAACAGCTGACGGATGGTGACCTGGTAATCTTTTTCTCTTTCCCCCGCTATTATTTTCCGATTGGAAATATTGCTAAAAAAGCAGCTAAATCAGGGGTACCGATTCTGACCATCACAGACAGTGATACTTCACCGGCAGCTGCGCACAGCACACTATTGCTTCTCTGTCCCACATCTACGAAGCTGTTTTATAACTCTATGACTGCACCTATGGCTATGCTCAATATTCTGGCATCCTGTCTTGTCATCGATAGTGTATCACCATCTGAACGGCAGATTTTTATCGACACTTTGCCATCCTGATTTTTAGCCCAAAAACAAAACCGATATACAGGTTTCCAACAGAAAGCCATATATCCGGTTTCGTTTTTATTCTCTTTTTACTTCTCATAGGTGCCTTTTCGAATCACCTCTCCATGCTTCATAAAGATCTTTCCCCTGGCTACATAAGTATCCAGCGTCAGATCCTGATCAAACAGCAACAGATCCGCATCGGCCCCCTCTGCACAGTTCCCTTGATTCCCAGTAAATCCAGCCCCTCTGCAACCTGACAGGTCATATAAGGCAGTGCTTCCTCCAGAGTCATTCCCAGAACCTGTACCATATATTTCAACTCTTTATAAAGTGCATCCACACCAGATACACCTATCTCCAGAAGGCTGCCGTCCTCAGCATAATTAGACCAGCTTCCGTGTCCGTCAGAGCTCATTGTGATATGCTCTGTGGGCAGTCCCCGCTTTTTAGCCTCCAGAACACATTCTCCCGGTGAAGTGTGCATACCGCAGGTCAGATCAATATAACCTCCCCGCTTCAGAAATTCGTAGCCCTCTTCTAGCAACTTTTCATTCCGGTTGACATGAGTGGGACGGAAAATCCGTACAGGAACAGAACTCACCTCCAATGCCCGGAATACCGGCGCAAGACCATCTTTGTCATCTCCCATGTGAAGCACCACAATGCCTGGCTTTCCACTGAGCATTCCCGCCACACGAGCTTTACTTGCAATCTGAACCAACTGATCACCAGTCACATTAGGTGCCCGGTGATCAGATATCGCCAGCTTCACACCCAAAATCTCATTCACGAATACGATGTCCCTGTCTGTTTCACCTGTGATAGTCGGGCTGGGATATCCGTAAGCACTGTGAGCATATAAGCACTCACGCCCTCCTCACAGAGTACCCGGTCTCGCATAAAGATTGTCCACACTCCTGGTGATACCATCCGTACCCAGAAGTCCCACCACTGTTGTGATACCGTTCTCTACCAGCTCCGACATCTGTAATTCCGGTGTCCGCGTATGAAAACTTCCCTCTCCGCCGCCCCCGGTAATATGTACATGCTGATCTAAAAATCCGGGTGTAAGAATTTTTCCTTCTGCATCCAGTATCTCACATTCCACAGGCAGTTCTCCGATGGAATCCTGTATACATTCAATCTTTCCTCCGCAAATCAAAAGATCTTTTTTTCCGAGATATTCCGGTGCGTAAACCTCTGCATTCTTTACCAATAACATAACTATTCCTCTTTTTCCCGTAGCTGTTCATTACGCAGATACTCCAAACTATCATGAACAGTTACTTTTCTTTTTTCGTTTCTACTCAAAGTATATACGATGGAATCCGTTTTGTCTATGAAAGTTCTGAATAATTAGCTATATATCTCCACCATCAAGGTACATCCGATATGAATGTTTGTCCCATTGGCAGCTTTCCTGAAGAAGTAATTTCTAATCGGTTGTCATATACCGCCACCTGTATCGTACCATAATGAATTATCAAAAATAAAATCTAAGGTGGACAGATTACTTTGTCTATTGTAATATATGCTGTATGGAATTTTACGAGGAGGATTTATCATGGAAGAAAAAATACTTAATTTTATTCTGGAATGTGCAGAAGTCCAGAAATTGGTTCCATTCTCACTTATCGAAGAAGAATTTAATCTTATTCTGGACGAAGCCTTAAAGTCTGTCATTACGGATGCTCTCTGGGATAATGATACTATTTCTGACGTAACTATAGGAACTGATGGTTTTACTGTCACATTTTTCGAGAATTGATCGTAAATATCAAACTATAGCAATCCTCGTAAATAATGCATTTAAGACAGTTCAGCAGAGTACGAAAGACAAGGAAGATATCTGCAGGCGTGCTGACGCAAGGCAAAAATATCTGACGCAGATTTCACACTCTGATGGACTGGATTAAGATGCATTATTTTAGAGGATTGCTATAGTCATATTTCTCAAGCCCCAGATTCTCAAAACAATATCTGGGCTTTCCAACACTCTTCCTGCCATATTCGATTGCCCCAGCCGGGCAATAGCAGATGCAGGCCATACAATGCGTACAATGCTTTTCCCATACAGGTTTCTTATTTTTCATTGTCACATTGTTTAACGGACAGACTTTTACACATTTGCCGCATCCGGTACAGGTCTGATCTGCATAAAATGCCTTTGCTTTTACAAATGCTGCATAGAAGATATCATTCACCAGACCACTCTCAAAAGATGCACCGAAGCCACTTTTTGATGGAAGCTTCTCTCCATGTTTGATTGCCAACGCAGCTTTAGCAATATCAGGACCTGCTGCCGCAACGATCTTCTTTGCTTTCTCCACATCAGGAGCATTAAACATGGCAATGTAATTCTCCGGCATAATGATCTGTGCCGTCCCCATATGTTTTAATCCTTTTTTCTCACTCAGTTTTCGATTGTATATATCTGCGCCACCAATACCGCTTCCGCAGCTCATCACATACCAGACATTCTTCGCCCCGACAAATTCTGTCTGTCCGATCCAGTCAGAAACCACACGCGGGATCCTCCATGCATAAGTCGGTACCACCACTACCAGATTCTCTCCTGTCTTAACAGTTCCGGTATCACCCGATTTAATCTGTTCGTTCATACAGAGCAGTTTTTCCTGCAAGCTGCCGGCAATCCTCTCTGCTACATATTTACTGTTTCCCGTTCCTGAAAAATAAACAACCATGTCATTTCCTCCTCGCGTCGTTTTATCCTAATAAAAAGATATCACATTCGTTCCGTTTTCTCAATATCCGCGGAAGCCCTGCTCCAGTATCATTGATCTGTTTTCCATCAAACTCACCATATACAGAAAGTCAAAAAACACCGCAGATTTCTCTGCGGTGCAGCCCGGAAGTATAGCGATAACTTCATGACAAATCTTCATACCAATACGGAATTGTTCAAAAATCTTTCGGAGTCTTACTTGCTTAATTTATGACTGTATTATAAACTGACTTTCGTGATATTATCACACAATAACATAGTAAAAACTCTATTGGTTTTTCCAACAGGGTTTCTATCGATTACTCATTTAAGAAGATTCATCTACTCTGAGCTGAAAGCTAATTATATTTCTTGCATAGCTGTTTATTTTTATACATATAAGCATCTGCCTCATCCAATAACATCTGCATTGTACCCGACATATCATCGGAGGATAATGCCCATCCGCAGGCATAGTCGATTGGTATTTGATTTTCATAACTATTTAATCTGTTTTTTTCTCTGTACAATGATTTTAATATCACCTTAATTTCCGCCTCGCTTGTATGATAAATGACTGCTATAAACTCATCTCCGCCATATCTTCCAACAAAATCCTTTTCTGGAATAACACTGCGCAAAAGCTTTGCGAAATTCAATATTAACTGATCTCCTGCGGAATGTCCCATTGTATCATTTACAGTTTTTAGATTATTTAAATCAAACATTATGCATGCTGTAGGATCTGTAATTATATCTTTTTTATTAAGTAGCTCATTACAGGCATTTTTATTTGGCAGTCCAGTATAGGCATCTATGAATGCTTTCTGTTCCAGCAGTCTGTTTTGCATTGCCATCTGCATTGCCCTTAGAGTCTGCATAATAACCAATATCACCAGACTCAACATATCAAGTGCCGACAGAAGCTCTATGGTACGAATCTTTATAGCAATCTTTTCTGAATAGCTTTCTGCGGCAGAGACAGTTTCATCTGCCATCGTAAAATATATTTCACTCATATTAACAATGTCTGTATTTTCGTATCCCTTGTTTCTTACTGCTTCAATCTCTTTTTTCAATTTATCCCAGTAATCACTCTGAATTTGCAATTTTTCCAGATATTCTTCGTCATTGAGTTTTACCAGATCATAATGTCCATCCTGATATCTCAATCCAAGAAGAATATCATCCAAATATTTAATTAATTCGTCATTTTGGTTTCCTGTAATTTCTAATTTTACTTCGCGCTGTGTAGCTCCACGTACTAGGCCTGCATAATTTATTACGCGTGCTGTCCCCTGTAGCCTACTAATCTGAATCATCATAAAAATAATAAGAACTACTAATATCAATATAAGGAAACTCTGTATAATACCTATTATATTTTTACTTTTTTTCTTGTTTGTCTGCATTTTGCAATTTATCCTGAACCTTAAATAATATTCATTTCAATAACTATGCTATTCCTTTACTTTCTCCCTGCATTTTGGGCAAATACCTTTAAATGAAATATCATAATCTAAATATTTTATTCCATTCGTGTCATGAATCATTTCTATCAATCTGATATTTCATCCACGTCTACACCTGATACCTCACCGCATTTTACACACCTGACATTGTAATGATTTTTTAAGTTAAATCGAATCACTTTATTAAAAAAATACCTACAATAAGTACCTTTTTAACAAGATGTTATCTCTATTCTGCGTTCAAAAATATATTCCGTATCTGACGATAGATCATGCCTGAACGCATAGCCAAGTCTGTCAAATTTTTTTTATATCCTCAGGATTTTCAATACTATTTTCAGCCATGAACCTAACCATTTCACCACGAGCCATCTTAGCATATGTACCTTTTGTCACCAGTTTATCTCCTGATAACTCGCAAAATACAATTGTAATATACTTATCCCGTAATGTCAGATACTTTTCTATAGATTTGGAATATTCTTTTGATGCCAGGTTAATTATAATCCTACTGTTGTCGATCACTGAACAATACAACATATCTCCCCAGTATTCATATAAGTTTTTTGCATCTCTATGCCGACTTTTGCTGCATTTCCAAGCGGTAAGGTGTCACGCCATCCAACGGTTTTAGAACGCCATAAAACGCAGATAGTATTCTCAAATGATTTTGTACATACTCAAACTGACTGTCCTCAAACACGGATGGAGCCATATATTGAAAAGCAATTCCTTCATATGATAAGACAGCTGGAGTAAGTAAATGATAAAGATCCATGTTTTCCAATCTATTGAAGTTCTGTTCTGTAATTTTGTCATTACATTTCCAGATAGTCTTCAGTTCTTCTTTTGACTTACTTTTCAACCAACTTGTATCTCTGTCGTCTTTTCAATAAATTCAGGCAATCCATCCGGCGCTATGCTGTCAGTATCTGTAATCATCTTTTAGCAGGGGATAATATTATCTTCATTAATCTAATTCCTTGAGCATATTTTCAGGATCATCTGCAGCCTTGACTTTATCATTTGCCTTTATAATAATCCCCTGTTCATCAATAAGATATGTGGTTCTTACTACTCCCATAGAGACTTTGCCATAATTTTTCTTTTCTTTCCATACATCATATGCTTCAATAACTTTCCGCTCTTGATCTGCTAAAAGTGTAAATGTCAATCCATATTTTTCCTCAAATCTCTTATGAGAGGATACAGAATCCTTACTGACTCCAAGAATAACTGCTCCTTTTTCGGTAAACTGAGGGTATCGCTCAGAAAACCCACATGCCTGTTTCGTGCATCCCGCTGTATTATCCTTGGGATAGAAATATAAAATCACTTTTTTTCCTGTATAATCCGATAATCTATGTATTTTCCCATTTTGATCTGGCAACTCAAAATCCGGTGCCTTAACCCCTACTTCCAACATTATTTATCCCTCCCTTTCTGTATCTTTCTCTTTATTCGCCTTTTTCTTCCTATTCCCGGTAATCATTTTATGACCTGTATATATCGCCATTACCATACATAACATAGAACTTAAAGCAAAGTATTTGTGACTTGATTTTTGCTTTTTATATCCAGTGTAAAAAGTCCCAAGCATTGTGATCAATGCTCCTACTGACCAATATTTATGTGCTTTCATGTAATTCCTCCATTTTTTCAGTGTATTCAATTCTAATTATACGCTACCATATTCCTATGTCAATTTGATAATAGAGCATTCCTATAAAATTTTTCAAAATATCATTGTCAAAACTATGTATTGTTATCCTTTAATTTTTCTTTGAAATAATTGACAAAAAGCTTGCTTTCAGGAGATTACTATTTAATCTCTTTTCCATCTATATATAGTTGAAATTTATCAGGATTATTGACAACATCATAGTCCTTTCCGTATTCTACAGGTCTATATTCGGCTGTCATTACCGATTCCCCGTCTTCAATATCCTCTTTCCATAAATAGATGTTCATATCAATGCTCGTCGCATATCCTCTGTCTGTGGAGAATTTTGTCGAATGAAAAGAGACTTTACAACTTAAAATTGGATAAAAAGGACAACAAAAAAGAAGAGCTGCTTGCTCTTCCCATATAGTAGTAGTAAAATAATATGTCATGCCAGCGCAATATATTACCTAGAATATCGCTATAACAGGAAAGGGGCTGCATTGTGACAGCCCCTAGTTTACTTCATCACGTTGTCTACATTCTGAGTGAACTCGTTCCCTGGTTTATTTTAGCATCGATCTGGATTTTGTTTCATAAAGATAAATTTTGCCACAGAGCGGTCGTATGTTTTAATGTGTCCAAACAGCCAGTCGATTACATTTTTCTGTACAAGTTCACTGAACCGATCTGTTGGTCCTTCATACTCCTGAAGGTATTCATGCAGTTCCTGAATTGTCTTTTTAAACTCTTCATGTTTTTCATGATGGTTTTCACGCTCTGGATAACCGGATTTTTCCTGAAGCTTTTCCTCTTCTTTGAAATGAAAGTCAGTATATTCATCCAGATAATCCAGCATTTTGATTGCTTTTACTTTGCTGTCGCCATTTTGACAGGCAGTTACAAAGTTCTGGATACGGTCGATCAATTCTTTATGCTGGGTATCAATTGTTTCATTTCCTGTTACTAAATTGTCATCAAAGGTAATGTTTAAATCGTAAGTCATAATTTGACCTCCATTTCTTTTATATGTTCTCTTAGGCTCTTTTAATGTCTGGCAGTTTCGTACCTGCATTTTCTGCTTAGTCTTCTACAGGAACGAAAACATCTTTTCCTAATCCGCAGATTGGGCATGTCCAGTCATCTGGAATATCCTCAAATGCAGTTTCTGGCTCGATACCAGCGTCTGGATCTCCTACTGCCGGATCATAAATATATCCACATGGTTCACATTCATATTTTATCATAGTCATTTTCCCTTTTCAATGTCGATTTATTTTTGTTACCAAGTTCCTAGCAATTTTTCTAACACTTTGTTTCTTGTATATCTGTATTATACATGATAATTATTCTTTTGTCAATAATAGTAATTATTATTATTTTGTACTTAGCATAAACTGATATTTGAATTGCACATTTACATATTGTATATATCATGGGAATAGTTGAATAAAAAAATGAACTCTATTCATTAAAGACAGAGTTGAAATCTCAAACAAAAAATAAGCCTGCCATCATCCGCAGATTTCTCCACAGACAACAATAGGCTTCCTACTATCCAATCGTACAATCTCCTCAAAATCCGTGATGTCACTTCGACCACTCACCTGCCACATTCCGGTAATTCCCGGCTTAATAGCAATTCTGGCTCTGTGATGAAGTTCATACTGTTCCAGTTCGTCTGGGAGGATTGGTCTTGTTCCGACCAGACTCATGGATCCATTGAGTACATTCCAGAACTGCGGAAATTCATCCAGAGATGTTTTTCTGATAAATTCTCCAATCCCTGTTTTCTTTCTTCCATCTGGAAGGATCTTGTTTCCAATGACTCGTGGATCGAAGTCTAACTTGAACATGCGTCCGTCACTCATTTTATTCTGGGACATCAGTTCAGCTTTACGGGCTTCTGCATCCATGTACATGCTTCGGAATTTGTACATTTTAAATGGCTTGCCGTTTTGTCCGATTCTTGTCTGTGAGAAAAAGATCGGGCCAGGGGAGCTGATGTAAATTGCGGGTCCGACAAATATGAAGATGATTCCATCAGTATACAGCCCACAAGTCCACCTGCAATATCGATCAGACGTTTTACCAGTGCCTGACGGTCAGTAGCATAATTCATGCTGGTAGTGATTACTGTGTAGTTTCCAATCTTCTCCACAAACTGCTTTTGTCCGGAAGTTTTCTGGATCCTGGATAAATTCACATGGACAACGATTCCCATCTCCAAAAGCTCTTCATAGAGTTTCTGCGGATAAGTATGCTCTTCTGCTACATTGATCAATACTTCATCTACCCAATGCTGGCAGATAAAAGCTGCTGCATCTGAACTTGCAGCTACTACAGGTACTCCAGCAATTTCCTTACCTGTCATATCGCAGTCCGTCACAATGATTCCATTAATATCATATCGATTATAATTGTGCTGGCGAACTGACTCCACCACAGATTCTGCAATATCTGAGGAAGTGATGATATAAAGAGAATGTTCTCCTCTCTCGGCCATCATTCGGATAAGATGTTTTTTCCAGAAGATCCTGACTATGTAAGATAAAACTCCGTAAACAACACCTGTAAGATATAATACTGCTCTTGAAAAGGTTCTCCCGTCATCGACAGTAAATAAATAAAGTCCTGCTGCCAGCTCTATTAGTATAACCTGTTCTAATACCTGAATGAATTCACGGTAATAGCCTCTTCGCAGAACCCCTGTATATATTTCAAATAATATGATCACTACCAGGTCTGCAAATAATACAAATATCATTGCATTACGGTAAACTCCATTGTCGGTAATACTAATATAAGTGTGATTTCGAATATAGTACGCAAATATAAACGCCAAAAATATGCATAAAAGATCAAGTAGAATAAAATCTTTGTGTTTATACCAGCCATGAGACTTTTTCTGGTACATTTTCCTTTTCTCCCCTTCTGTTGTTTTTTATCCGATTTCATATTCTTATGATAGGATTTTGTTGTTTCTTCTTGCTTTCTACATTTTATTATCGGATTATGTCTTTTAAGCTATTCTTTAATATACCATTCATAATTTATCATGTCAATGTCATAACTTGCCTGTTAGATACAGAATATGTCATTTCGACATATATTTAACACTTTTATGCTGCTCCGGATATCTTCATCTGATTTTCTTTTGGTTTAAATTTTTCATATTATTTCATCCCGCATCCTGAATCCCGGTGTAGAGCCTTTGCTGACAAGGAAATTCAGGACTGTTATTACCTGCTTTCGTCTGTGGTTGTCTGTTCGCAGCGTAAACTTTTCTTTTTTTATCAGACTGTTCATGTATTCTTCCAGATAATATTGCGTATTTGCTGGTAATGCTGCTTTTTCCAGATGTGGGTTATTATTTATGATTATGCTTAGCCATTCCAGACCTTCTTTTGAGAAAGTGTCTTTTCCGATAGAGTTCAACACATATGCGATCGAATATAGTGTTGCCGGATGGTATCCTATTCTGATCGCAGCTATTTTGTAAAACTTTGCATTTTCATGTTTCAGAGATTCCCAGACCGTTACGTCTTCTTCCCATATGTTATTTGCCAACAGATAGTTTTTTTATAAGTGTGGTAATTTCCTGCATGCTTCTGTATTTCTCTGCATTTTCATTCTGCTCAGCTATTTTTTTCTCATCACATTTTCTGAAAACATACGGTTGAAGCAATTCCCACATATTCCAAAATGCTACAAATCTCGGTCTGTGCACTTCGCAGATAACCATTTCCCAGATCCAACTGCTAAATGCGGCCTCCACAGTAATGTAAGGCGTCATATTCTGTACAAGTTCTCTCTGTTTTTCCAATGACAAATCCAACGAATAATCTGCCAGCCATCCTATATACGCCCGTTCTCCGGAAAAACCTCTTCTTTCTTCCGGATTTTCAGTATCATTTCCAAATATTCTTCCCCAGACTTTATGTCCTGCTTTGATAACAAATGAGAAATTTCCCTCATCTTTGTTATTTAAGAACATGTGAAAGGACAATAAATCATCAAACATAAGTGAATCTGTATTTATTTCATTAATACCTGTTATTTCTTCGGCAAAATACTTCTGTATAATTTCTTCATTTTCTTCAAGAAATTCTTTCAGGTTTTCTTTTCTTACACACGTGCAATAATCTCTTCGATATATTGGATACAGATGAACATACGTGTATAAAATTTTCAGTGCTGCATACCGATCTTGTTCCCATAAAATATCAGCAACACACGACGGAAGCATTTTTAAGTTTTCTGTATGTTTCATCATTATTCCCAAAAGCAAAAACATGGGATTGTCCCAATCTGCTGATATCACTTCATGGGAGATCATTTTTGTCAGTTCCGGAAGTACTGCATCTATCCCATCATTCAATAGATATCTGTTATCCGACACGATCCAGTCTTTAACTGTCCTTTGTATGGTTGCTTGACAATACTTGATTTCTTCTGGTGAAAGCTTTTCTCTGAAATCCCGCAAAATTACTGCACAGGTGCGCATTGCAGTCGTCACAGCCTGTAATTCCGATGTATCCCCTGCTCTTTTCATAATTCCCTGCATTTCTGCATATGCTTCCCCGGGATTTTTCTCATATTTTATATATTTCCTGTAGTCTTTCGTTTTCTTTTGATATCGTGCGTAAGACCATACCTCCAATTCTATATGCCTGTCCTGATAAAACTGTTCTCTCTCTTTTTCTGAATTTTTACTGAATTTTTCCAATTCTTCCGGCATATGAACTTTCAAACCAATATATTTCTGCCCGTCTTTTTCAGTAATTTCTGTTTTTTCGGAGTACTTCCGCAGATCCATCCTGTAATATGCATAACGATAGTAAGATCCCAGTTTTCCATATCCTCAGTTGTCTGATCAATGTTTTTATAAAGTACCGCAGTCCGATTGTTAAATTCTTCTTCTGACAAATTTCCTTTTCTTATCTGGTAATTCACGATCGCATGTTCAAATAATGTTTTCTGAATTCAAGGTTATTGCTTGCAATCCTTTCTTTATCAAATATCTCCCCCTTTGGATTCCAGCCTTTCAGGAAATTCGCTCCACTTTCAGCAATCTGTCTGCTGATATCATGATGAAATATCTCTTTTGTCCTGAGCAGAATACAGCTTATCTTGAATAATTTTTCCGGATATGCTTCCACAACACTTAATACCGTTGCTGTAATTGCCACATTATTGCTGTTTTTCAGTAAAAACAGACACCATCCATTTATGATATTTTCAGGAAATTCTTCTGCAACTTCCAGCAGCCACTTTTCCAGTGCCATCAAAACACATTCCAAAACATTAGGATTCGGACAGGTTCCTCTGTGCATCTTCCAGAGTCTTTCGCTGCAGATCTGCTTCACTTTTTCTGTTTCAGAAATGATTTCTATTCCCTCACACTCTTCTCCTTCTTTTGCCAACGAGGAATTCTGATAACATTCTGATGTATGATTTAATAAGTCCAGTACAAATTTCAGCCCCACACATGGTGCTGCAACCAGCAGAGGATAAACCGGAGTCTGCAGTGCGCTGACCGGATAATATTCATAATTAAGATGTGGTTTTAAGTCAAAATCCTGTTCAAGTCCTGGATGTCTGTCCCATTCCGATATCAGTTCTGATTCAAGCCAGTAACCCTTCAGAATCTTTATCAGTGTTTCCGGCATAGCTACATGAATCATTCCACATTCCGATGCATTCGATACCGCTTTTTTGATCAGAGGATAATATTCTGTTCTGTGATCAAATTCATTTTCTCTGAGTATTTCTGCAAATAGTGTTTCCAGCTCCGTCTTTATTTCTATTGCAGCATTGAGAATGATCGTATCCAGTTTTTTGTATGTATCATCTTCTTTTAATTTATATTTCGTCTCAGCATATATCTTCTTTCTTAAATACAATGCTGTCAGACCGGCTGATCTGGTTGCTTCGCCTCTATGTTCTGCATAGGTCCATGTATTTAAAACTTCTGTCACTGCTGACAGATTTCTTCGGACCAGGGAATCCTGTTCAGATTCTCAGAAATATATCGAAGAATCGTTTTCCATGCAGTCCCGTTTGGCCGTGTATACCTGTATTGATTGAATTCTGTTTTTTCCTGTTTCTTAAAGTTCTGCAGGATTTCGGAATTAATGCCAGTTCTGCATGCAGTGTTCAACAGAAACAACATTCTTATAAATAATGTATTCCCGGACAGACTTAACAGCATATCCAAAATGGAATAAGCTTCTTCACTTTCGGAATTTATCAATGCGGTCATTGTTTCATCATGCCACTCCTGTCCAATTTCCTCATCCTGAAGAATATCTGTAAAGAATTCCAGTAGATCGTCATCATCATCTGATAGCCGGCTTTCCAGCCAGATCCTGTATAATTTTCTGCTCCTGAGAGAATTACCCAGATCTGCAAAAAAAAGATTTTTCGGAATATGCTTCCTCTTTAAATCTTTTCGTAAAAATATGGCTGGTCACGATTTCTTCGTATACATCATGGCTCACCAGCCAGTCAGATCTGCTCTCCTGATACGGCACAATGATCCCGCTGTTTTCCAGCGCAGAAACTGTCTCAAATTCATCGGTATCTTTAAGGGAATATGTATACCTCTCATGGGCTAACATATCGCAAACCATACGCTGAATAAAAGTCTCTCTTTTAACAGGCAGATTATTATATTGCTGGAAATCATCGCGAATGACCTGGCTCCAGATTGCCTCTCTGAACAATACTATGTTCATATTTTCATCTTCTGATCTATGATTCAGATTCAGATATAGGTTCAGATAAAACAGATTACATAACAGATCCTGTAATTTTGTATCTGCTGGTAATGCAAACTGATACTGAGCACTCATTTCTGTCAGTGTATCTTTTTCCAGTTTCAGGATTTCCTGTTCACTCTGTACATAATTTTTAAGAAACAGATTGCAGAGACTGTCTTTATAAAATGTCCGGATCGTTATAATTACCTTCCATCCATGATCCAGGAACTGCTGCAGAATATCTCCAAAGACTTCCGGATATCTTGCAGTGGCATATTTCTCCGCGGAATCTATTACACATAACCTGTATTTCTCATTCTTATATAATCCGAACAGATCCTGTAAGCCGTAATTTTCTTCTTTTAAAAACAGATTTTCTTCTTTTACGTCCAGATCTGCTGCTGAAAAAACAACAGTTACCTCATCCTCTGTTTTTTATCTTTTTTCAGAAGAAAATCTTTTACTGTGGCAGATTTTCCGGTACCTGCTGCTCCGTGGATGATCAGTACCTGACTGTTCGATTCCTGAAAATCCATGAGTTTCTGATAGTCCTGAGCGATTTTTATATCTTTCTCATCGTATTTTATTGTGGAATGAATATGTTTCAGAATGGAGTTTTTGTGATTTATGAGACTTTCATGAAAATGATCGATTCCGGTTTCTACATTGAAATACAGATTTTTTACATATTTCAGTTCTTCCATTGCCAGCATTTTTTCTATGTAGCTCTGGCCTCTCCACTGGATTTCTATTCCCAGATTTTTTCCGTATTTTTCAATTCTGATCTGATGTTCTGGTTTGTCTTTGTCTTTTGCACTGCTGGCGGAGAATTCTCTATTGATATAGAAAATTATCCGGTCAATTCCGGCATATTTGTTTTTTGCCCCTTTGATTGCGTCTTTCAGATCCTGTTCTTTGGATGACATCCGAGTTCCTGCGTCATAGTATTTGGCCTGGAATCCGACTTTATGACCATCGGCTGTGTTTGCGGGCTGTGTTTCGATGTAGGGTTGGTTGTAGTATCGGAAAATTCCGTAGGTCTGTTTGAATTCATAGCAGAAAAGGATGTAGGCGAGGCTTTCGAATGCGGCTCTTGGATCTCCGGAAAATTTGTATTCGAATGCTTTCCAGTCGATGGGGTTGTTCATATGGTTGTTCTCCTTATCATAGTTTCCTTACTTCGGCTGTTTACGATTCAGAAAATCTATCAAAAATTTTTCCTGTGCAACCGAATCCTACTGTCCCGGAAATCATTATCCTCAGGTTTATCAGAAAGAAAACGGGATAATTTTTTTTCGGAGATTTGTATTTTTTCAAATTCCTCTTGTTCCGTTAATACTCAAACTTCTTCACAAATTTCTGTTCAAACATTTCTGGTGTATACACATATGTTTCTTTAAAAGTATATTTCTCTAATTTTTCCATATACTGTGGAAGAAACTTCTGTCCTGCCAATATACAATCATGCATTTTTTTCACATTGTTATAATTCTTTTCCTGACTTACTACTAAAATATAAGTTACATTTTCCCTTGCAAATGAGATAGGATCTTCATAATTAAAATTATTATACTGTATCTGATCTTTCATTTCACGCAAAACATCTACCAGCCAATACCAATTTTGATACGCTTTTTTCGTCACACTGTCTTTGGCTTTTGCTATCTCCTGATTTTTAACATATTATCAGCATTGATTACAAATGCATCTGCAGATACCAGTGAATCGTCTTCTTTCACAGATTCCGGATACCTTGCCACACGATATGCCTTATGTGCAATTTCATCCATATCAATTACCTGCATATCCTTTCTGTTATCCTCATACAAAAGCACTTTTTTCTCAGTCCTCTTCGAGGCGGCTTTATCTTCCGAAACATCTGACATTTTTGATTCTATTATAATTTTTGTTACATATTTATCTGAAAATTGTTTTAAGATCTCTTTTATTTGATCATAATTCGTCATCTTTATTTTCCAGTTCCTCTCTTAATCGGCTCAGTAACAATGTAGGATCAACCAATTGTTTATATATCTTACTCAGATTTCTGGTTACATTTTCAAAATATGCGCCCGTTTCATTTTCTTTATTGTAGGCTAAATAATAATTACACCTTTCTTCTATATCGTATTTTTTGGAATACAATTCCAGAGCTTCCATAAAATGAGAACTATGTGTTGTGACAATAATATGAAAATTAAATTTTTTCTGCAGTAATACAATAATTTCCGCATAAATCAACTGCCATTCGGGATGAAGGTGTATTTCTGGCTCGTCTAATACAATAACATCTTTTTCATTCAAAACACCATTTAATAATAACTGTTTGATAATTACAAAAGCTTTTAATCCTGTAGATAAAGATGATATATCCAATTCTGTGGATATATTTCCATCTATCTGATACATATACCGTTGTCTCTTCAAAACGTTTCCAGATACTACACGATTCATCAGGTCCATAATATCTTCCAGACGTTTATTCATCAGCAATTCAGATAAAACTTTTTCTTCTACTGCTTTTTCTTTTTTTTCCCTTAATTTTTCTATAATGTTCTTTTTATGCAGTGAGCCTTCTACTGTTAAAAATGAAAAAACATTATTAAGCTCATCTAGGACAAATGGATCATCAATATATATTGAGGTATTAGAAATAGCCACTTCTCTTATGCTCCTGATACATGTATCTTTTTCAAAAGTAAGTCGAATATTTTTCCCTTTTATTGATAATGTAATATCTGCTTCTTTGTCTCGTTGGTATAAAGAATTAATTTGCTTATGAAAAACCTCTCCAAAATATTGTGTATATATAGCCTGGCTTAAAGTTTCTTCTGAAATCTGATCTATTTCTTCTAGCAACCCTTTAATTTTTGCAATAACTTGTCTTTCCTCTGATTCATCCAAAGATATTCCTAGTTCTGCCAGGTATTTTTCACAAATTTCCTCAATCTGTAATCTGCCTTTTATAAGTTCATCAGACATACAACGAATAGTTATTCTCTTACTGTCCGCTTCTCCTATAAGATGAAAATTCTCTTTTACAAGTATCTGCTCTAATTCTTTTTGCAGCATATCATTTAAAGAATCTATCCTGGCTTTGTTCATTTTTGCGCTGATATTATTTGTTGTATTAAAAATAACATCCAAAATTTTCCCAATCGTACTTTTACCTGTATTGTTATTCCCAGCAATTACAGTAATTCCATCTATAATAATATCCGCTTCTGCTATTTTTGCAAAATTTCTTACTTTTAACTCCATGTTTTCCCCTCTTTCACGCAGTCTTCTATATTATAAATATGGATTCAGTATATCATCTCCAATTGACATCCACAATTATTTGTTTGGTTTTATCCAGCTCTTTTCATCGACAAAATTTCCGCTTTTATACTAATAAAAAATGATTCCACGATATCACCAAAATCATGATACCATGAAACCATTTTCACGTAAAGTTGTTATAAACCTCTTATTCTCTATCAACTTTTCTGTTTTCTCTTACAGTATCGCTCTGACAACTCTAGGCCTGCATCCTGCCTTCTCAAGTGCTGCTACGATCTGGTTCTTGTGATCTGTTCCGAATGCTTCCATAGTGATCCGAAGTTCTACGGCTGCATTTCTGTTGGTGCTTACAAACTGGTTGTGGTCCAGTTTGATGACGTTGCCCTGGTTCTCGGCGATGACACTGGCTACGCGTACGAGTTCACCTGGCTTATCCGGGATGAGGACGGAAACGGTGAAGATTCGGTCTCTCTGGATGAGGCCGTGCTGTACTACGGAGGACATGGTGATCACATCCATATTTCCGCCACTTAAGATGGAAACGATCTTCTTTTTCTTTACGTCAAGGTGACGGAGAGCTGCTACAGTGAGAAGACCGGAGTTTTCTACGATCATCTTGTGGTTCTCTACCATGTCAAGGAAAGCCACGATGAGTTCGTCATCGTCGATGGTGATAATGTCGTCCAGGTTCTCCTGGATATATGGGAAGATATTTTTTCCCGGAGTCTGTACTGCAGTACCATCTGCGATGGTGTTTACGTGCGGAAGTGTTACGACCTCGCCTTTCTCCAGGGATGCTTTCATACATGCTGCGCCTGCCGGCTCAACACCGATAACCTTGATATGCGGATTGAGAAGTTTTGCAAGGGTTGATACACCGGTTGCAAGTCCGCCGCCGCCGATCGGGACAAGGATGTATCTACAAGAGGAAGCTCCTGTACGATCTCCATGGCAATGGTTCCCTGGCCGGTTGCTACTGCCGGGTCATCGAACGGATGGATGAATGTGTAGCCTTTTTCCTCTGCAAGCTGCAGTGCGTGTGCACAGGCTTCATCGTATACATCTCCGTGAAGGATAACTTCTGCTCCATAGCTTTTGGTGCGCTCTACTTTGATCAGAGGTGTGGTAGTTGGCATAACGATGACTGCCTTTACTCCGTATTTATGTGCCGCATAGGCAACGCCCTGTGCATGGTTTCCTGCGGATGCTGTGATCAGTCCTTTGTTTCTCTCTTCGTCAGAAAGTGTGCTGATCTTATAGTATGCGCCACGTACCTTGTAAGCACCTGTTCTCTGCATGTTCTCCGGTTTCAGGTAAACTTTGTTTCCTGTCATGTCAGAGAAATAGCTGCTGTATATCAGCTTTGTTTCCTGTGTCACTTCTTTTACTTTTGCTGCCGCTTCTTCAAAGCTTTCTAATGTAAGCATTTGTATATTTAGCTCCTTTCTTCTACGTCAAAGAGGGCGTTTACAAAGGCGTCTGCGTCAAATTTCTGCAGGTCATCGATACTCTCGCCTACTCCGATGTATTTTACTGGTATGTCAAGCTCAGACTGGATCGCTACTGCAATTCCACCTTTTGCTGTACCATCAAGTTTGGTAAGAATGATTCCGGTCACGTTTGCTACCTCTGCAAACTGTCTTGCCTGGGAAAGTGCATTCTGGCCTGTGGTTCCGTCAAGAACTACAAGCGTTTCCAGATATGCTTCCGGGTATTCTCGTTCCAGAATACGGTAAATTTTGCGAAGCTCTTCCATAAGGTTCTTCTTATTGTGAAGTCTTCCTGCTGTATCACAGATCAGAACGTCTGCATTTCTGGCCTTGGCTGCTGCCACTGCATCATAGACAACAGATGCCGGGTCTGCGCCGTCCTGACCGCCGATGATCTCAACCCCCGCACGGTTAGCCCACTGTGTCAGCTGCTCACCTGCTGCTGCACGGAAAGTATCCGCCGCTCCGAGGATAACTTTCTTACCCTGGTCTTTCAGCTTGCCGGCCAGTTTACCTACGGATGTAGTCTTACCTACACCATTGACACCGATCACCAGAATTACGGATTTACGGTTCTCAAACTCATATTCTGTGCTGTCCACACGCATCTGATTCTTGATCCCGTCGATCAGAAGCTGCTTGCACTGAGAAGGTTCCTTGATATGCTGCTCTGCCACCTGTTCTTTCAGATGTTCCAGAATGGAGGTGGTAGCATTGATGCCGATATCTCCCATGATCAGAATCTCTTCCAGCTCTTCATAAAAATCATCATCAATACTGGAAAAACCGCTGAAAATGGAATCAAAACCGGCAACGATATTGTCTCGCGTTTTGGTAAGTCCGCTTACCAGCCGTTTAAAAAATCCTTTTTTTTCTTCTGCCATACTGATTCATCCCCTCTGCTACTGGGTAAGCTGGTTCTCTACCAGATCTACAGATACCAGCGTTGATACCCCTTTTTCCTGCATGGTAATTCCATAAAGCCTGTCTGCTGCGTTCATGGTACCACGTCTATGTGTTATTATAATAAATTGTGTGTTTTTAGTCAACTTCTGTAAATATCCTGCAAAACGTCCTACATTGGAATCATCCAGGGCTGCCTCGATCTCATCCAGAAGGCAGAACGGTGAAGGCTTCAGGTTCTGGATGGCAAAAAGAAGCGCGATAGCTGTGAGTGCTTTTTCACCACCTGAAAGCTGCATCATGTTCTGGAGCTTCTTGCCTGGAGGCTGGGAAATGATCCTGATGCCTGCTTCCAGAATGTCTTCATCTTCTGCAAGCTCCAGTGTTCCCCGGCCTCCGCCGAAAAGCTCCTTGAATGCCCTGTCAAATTCCTTCTGGATCTCTCCGAATTTCTCACTGAACTGTTTCCGCATTCCCTCATCAAGTTCCTTAATGATCTGCTCCAGGGTTTTCTCAGCCTCCAGAAGATCGTTATACTGACCGTTCAGGAAGGTGTGGCGTTCCAGAAGTTCCCTGTAATCCTCAATGGCATTGACATTGACAGAACCAAGAGCACGGATCTCATCTTTTAATTTATGGATCTGCTGCTTCATCACATGACGGTCGTTCATCTCTTCTTTACGGTATGTAAGAGCGTTGTTCGGAGTGATCTCATATTCTTCCCACATATATGTGATACGGGCCTCCCGGTTCTCTTCTATCTTCTCTGACTGAGTCTTCAGGCGGAAGCATTCTTTATCCAGAAGACTGATCTGGTTGGAAAGCTCATCCCTTTTTTCGAAAAATTCTTTATGGCTCTTTGTGCTTTCTTCTTTTTTCTGCTGCATTTTTGTGAGCTGTTTGTTCTCAGCTTCTTCTTTTGCTGCAAAACCTTCAATCTCTTTACGGACATTTTCGATGGTTTTTCTCTTTTCTGCTGTTTCCTGGCTGCCTTTTTCCAGGGAATCCAGGATCTCTTCTCTCTCCTGGGAGAGTACTTCGATTTCTTCTTTCAGTCGCCTTATATTCTCTTTGATAAAGCTTTCTTTCTGCTGGGCTGCAGATGAGTCCAGACGGATCTTTTCCAGTTTTTCAGATGTTTCAGCTTCGTCTTTCTTCCAGTCTTCCAGCTCTTTCTGGCGGGTCTCGATAAAAGTTTCCAGCTCTTCCTCATCTTTTTTGGAGGCTTCCAGTTCCTGGGTGATACGGGCGTTATCTGCCTGCATATCTTTTGTCTGGATGCGGATCTCTTCCTGTTCTCTCTCGATCCTGGTATATCCGCCGCGTATCTCCTCAGCTTTTTTCTCCAGCTGTTCAATGTTCATTCTGGCTGTATTCTGCTGAATGGACTGTTCCTGAAGTTTCTGCTGCAGGGATGCAACAGTATCACGCATCTCATTTCGTCTCTCACGGTTCTCTTCCATGGACTGACGGATAGCATTATACTGTGCTGCCAGCTCTTTTACTTTCTTTTCCAGTTCCTCGATCTCACGGCGGCGGCCAAGAAGGTTGCTGTTGTTCTTAAACGCACCACCTGTCATAGAACCGCCTGGGCTTAAGGATTCTCCTTCCAGAGTTACCATACGGATGCTGTGACGATACTTTCTGGCAATGGCAATGGCATGATCGATGTTATCCACTACAAGCACTCTGCCAAGAAGATAACCGATCAGTCCTGCATATTCCTGGTCTGCTGTTACCAGACCGCTCGCAAGGCCGATGGCTCCCGGCTCATTCAAGGCACCTCTCTGGTTAAAATCTCCTCTCGCAGAAATGCTGTTCAACGGAAGGAAGGTTGCACGGCCATATCGGTTTTTCTTCAGAAATTCGATCATCTGCTTGGCTGTCTGCTCATTGTCTGTGACAATGTTCTGGATGCTGCCGCCAAGTGCTGTCTCAATGGCAATCTCGTAATTTTTCTCTACGTGGATGATATCTGCCACAACTCCGCGGATACCCTGCACTTGATCCTTCTGTTCCATGACACGGCGGATACTGTTTCCGTAGCCATCGTAGCGTTCTGTGATATTCCGCAGGGATTCCAGCCTGGATGCTTCTCTGTGGTATGCAGTCTGTCCTGCTTCCAGCTGTGTGCTCTGCTGCTTCATGCTCTCCTGGATTGCACGAATCTCCTTTGTAAGACGGCTGCCTTCCTGATTGGTTGCTGCAATAGCTTCTGTGATGGCATCGTATTCTGCCTTTGCCTCATTGATGGCCGACTGCTGTTCCTCTTCCTGGGTTTTCAAAGAAGGATTCTCTGGCTGATCCCTGCTTTTCGGATATCAAGCTGTTCCATCATTGCATCAAAACGCTGCGCCTTACCTTTGGTGTTGGCACGAGAATTCAGGATCTCGATGATCTCATTTTTTCCATCCTCAACAGCCTGAGTACATTCTTCGATATTGCTCTGGATATTTTCCAGTTTATCCTGCTCTTCTTTCAGCTTTCGGCTGGTCTCTTTAAGACCGCTCTGCAAATCTGCACGCTGCTCATCCAGTGCCTCTTTATCTGCTGTTTTTTTCTTCGTATCTTCCTGAATGGCAGAAAGACGGCTTCGGTAATGGCTGTCATTCTGCTCTCCTGCAAGGATCTGCTCATGGAGAACGTTGATCGCGCCTTCCAGCTGCTGTCTGCGGATGGCCCGGTCACGGCTGGCTTCCCTGAGAGCATCCATATGCTCATTAAGTTCTTCCAGGGATTTTTCCAGGCGTTCGTATTCATCCCTGGTGCGACTGTGGGACTCCTGGGCTTCTTTTAACTGCCCCTCGGCAATCCTGGTCTTTTCTTCCAGTTCTTTAAGCAGCTTGCCTGTATGTTCATATTCCAGAAGGAACATGTTTACATCCAGCTCTTTTAAGGTTTCTCTTTTTGCCAGATAGATCTTTGCTGTTTCAGACTGGCGTTCCAAAGGTTCCAGCTGTTTGGTAAGCTCACTTAAGATATCTGTGACACGGACAAGGTTCTGCTGCTCTTCTTCCAGTTTTTTCAGAGTTGTGTTCTTTCGCCTTTTAAACTTGACGATTCCTGCTGCCTCGTCAAAAAGCTCACGGCGTTCTTCCGGCTTTCCGCTCAGGATCTTATCAATCTGACCCTGACCGATGATAGAATAGCCCTCTTTTCCGATACCGGTATCGTAGAACATTTCGTTGATGTCCTTCAGCCTGCAGGAGCTCCCATTGATACGGTACTCACTCTCCCCGGAGCGATAAAGCCTTCTGGTGACAGTCACTTCTTCGAAATCCACAGGAAGCTTGTGGTCACTGTTATCCAACGTAATTGCCACAGATGCGAAACTTAAGGGTTTTCGGAGTTCTGTTCCGGAAAAAATAACATCCTGCATGTTTCCGCCACGGAGCTGTTTTGCACTCTGCTCTCCCAGAACCCAGCGCACTGCATCGCCAACGTTACTCTTACCGCTGCCATTGGGACCTACAATACCGGTGATTCCATTATGAAATTCAAAATTAATCTTCTGTGCAAAGGACTTAAATCCCTGCACCTCTATATTTTTTAGATACATTGGCCACCTGCTGTTATTTTATCCTGCGAATTGCCTCAAGCGCAGCAGCCTGTTCTGCTGCTTTCTTGGTGTGGCCGGTTCCTGTCCCCATGCTCTCACCATTGATCAGGCTTCCACAGTAAAGCTCTTGCTGTGATCCGGTCCTTCTTCTTTGAGAAGGCGGTATTCTACCGGATGGTTGCCGCCTTCCTGCACCATTTCCTGAAGAACAGTCTTGCTGTCATAGAAAATCCTCTTGTCTTCCAGATCGTTAAGGATAAATTTCATGACAAAAGCCTGCGCCGGTTCAAAACCGCCATCCAGATACATGGCACCGATCAGGGATTCCAACGCATCAGATACGATAGAATCACGCCGCGGCCACCCATCATCTCCTCGCCTCTTCCAAGAAGGATAAATTCCGGAAGACCAAATTCCCTTGCGCAGTAGGCAAGACTCTTCTCACAGACCATGCTGGCACGCTTCTTAGTAAGCTCGCTTCCTGGTTGCTGCTGAATTTTTTGTACAGGAAATCACTGCTGATCAGTTCCAGCACTGCATCACCCAGAAATTCCAGACGTTCGTTGCATCCAAGTTTTCCAAGGTGTTTCTCATTTGCGTAGGAGCTGTGTGTCATAGCCTGCTCCAGTAAGGATTTTGCAGTAAACTGATATCCGATGGTCTGTTCCAGTTTTTTTAAATTATTTGCCATTTTTCTTTCCCTTCGTTGCACGGCGAAGAGTCTCCACTGCATCGCCGACGGTCACGATCTCCTCGGCTTCCTCCTGGTCGATCTGAATATCATATGTCTCCTCCAGATCAATAAGGATCTGAAAGAAATCCAGGGAGTCAACTCCCAGTTCATCTACAAAAGTAGTTCTCTCTGTAATGGTATCAACATTTCGTCCCAGGTTTTTTCCAATTATAGTTTTCAGCATTTCCAGTTCCACGACTGTTCGCCTCCTTTTCTGTCTGTGTTATTGTTTCTGATCTATTTCTCTTTTGCTTCTGCCTGGGCTTTCTGCTCAGCTGCGATAAATTCCTCTATCTTCTCGTTGATCTTTTCTTCCTTAAACTGCTCGCACTGGAAGATCGCATGACGGATCTCTACGCTCCTGGCACTTCCATGGCTTTTTACCACAAGACCTTTTAAGCCGAGAAGAGGGGCTCCGCCATACTCACTGGCATCAAAAGCCTTCAGTGTTTTCTTAAGGGCCGGTTTCACCATCAGAGCTCCCATCTTGCTTCGGAAATCAGACATCATGCCCTGTTTGATCATGGACATCATGGTAGCTCCCACGCCTTCGTACAGCTTGAGGATAACATTTCCGACAAAAGCCTCGCACACAATTACATCTGCATATCCTGCCGGGATATCCCTGGCTCAATGCTTCCGACAAAATTAATGTCCCTGCATTCTTTTAACAGAGGAAACGTTGCTTTCACAAGGGCGTTGCCTTTTTCTTCCTCTGCACCGTTGTTGACGATCGCTACTCTTGGTTTCCTGATTCCTACTACGTTCTCCATATAAATGGAACCCATCTGCGCGAACTGCACCAGATGGTTCGGTCTGGCATCTACGTTGGCACCACAGTCGATAAGAAGGGAAACTCCTTTGGCTGTGGGGATCAGCGGAGCAAGGGGTGGTCTCTGGATTCCTTTGATCCTGCCCACGATCACCTGGCCGCCTACCAGGACTGCACCTGTACTCCCGGAGGAAACAAATGCGTCTGCTTCCTGTTTCTTTACAAGGTTTAATCCTACTACAATCGAAGAATCTTTCTTTTTCTGGATTGCCATTACCGGCGGTTCTGCCGTCTCAATAACCTGTGATGCATGTACCACGCGTATCCTGTCACTGGGATAATCTGAATATTTCTTAAGTTCTGCCCTGATCACGTCTTCCTGTCCTGTGAGGATAACCTGGATGTTCTGTTTTTCTTTTACAGCTTCTACTGCTGCCTTTACCGGCTCCACAGGGGCATTGTCACCGCCCATTGCGTCTACTACGACTTTTACCATTTCTGCCATGTTTTTCCCTTTCTCTGCCCGAAAACCATTTCGGACGTTTCGCGGTACACTGTAGTGAAAATCCTCAGACTTCGCAGTACAAGGATTTTCACTGCAGAGCACCTGTTTTTACGTACCATTTTCTATGATACTAGAATTTTGCCCGGGAAGTCAATATCTTTCCTGTATTTCACAGCGAATTCACTATCAGATGAAGAGCAAAATGGAGAGCCGGAGCCCTCCATTTATATGATCAGATTAATATTCTGTTCTATTGAGCATTTGACATCTCTTCTGACAGATCCACAGATATTCTATATTTCTATTCCTGTTCTGCGATCTTTTCTGCAAGATCATTTAAATATACCCATCGGTCCATCTTTTCATCCAGCTTCTGCTGAGTCTCCTGCTGCTCATCAGAAAGCTCCCGGAGCTTCCCTGCGTTGGTGGCATTGGCAGCCATCTCTTTATCCAGCTGTTCCAGACGTTCCTCCAGTGCTGCTATCGTCTCGTCGATGGTCTCGAATTCTTTCTGTTCTTTATAGGTAAATTTCAGCTTTTGTTTCCTGTTCTGCTTCCAGGTATCTGCTGAAGATTTCTTTTTTCCTGGGGTTCGTTCTCTGCCTGAGTACTGCCAGGCATATCAGCACGGGTCTCAAGAATCTGGCCTTTCCGGGCTTTCGCCTCCAGGTAATCAGTATATCCCCCTTCGTACTGTACCAGTCTGCCCTCTCCCTCAAAAGCCATGATCCGGTTTACAACATTATCCAGGAAATAGCGGTCATGAGATACTGTGATCACAATGCCTGAAAATGAATCCAGATAGTCCTCGAGAATGGTCATGGTCGGGATATCCAGGTCATTTCCAGGCTCATCCAGAAGAAGCACATTGGGAGCTTCCATCAGGACTTTCAGAAGATACAGTCTTCGTTTCTCCCCTCCGGAAAGCTTCTCAACCGGAGTATACTGCATAGCCGGGTCAAAAAGAAATCTCTCAAGCATCTGGGAAGCAGTGATCCTTCCCTCTTTCGTCGGAACATATTCTGCCACCTCGCGTATGTAGTCGATCACTCGCTGTCTCCCGTCCATATCCGGAACATTCTGGGCAAGATACCCGATACGGATGGTCTCACCGATCTGGATCTCACCGGAATCCGGGGCTACCATTCCTTCTACCATCTTAAGGAGTGTGGATTTACCGCAGCCATTAGGGCCGATAATCCCAAGGCGCTGATTTCGAAGCACAATATAATCAAAATCACTGATCAGCGTACGGCCCTCGATTGCTTTACTTACATGGTGAAATTCCACAGTTTTTTTGCCCATGCGGGTTTCAATGGAATCCATCTCCACGCTGGAATCTTTTACAGGAGTTTTGCCTGCTTTCAGGGCTTCCAGGCGGTCCAGCCTTGCTCTCTGCTTGGTGCTTCTGGCACGGCATCCTCTTGCAGCCCATTCCAGTTCCATACGGAGAACGCTGCGGCGTTTCCGGTCACTGGCAAGCTCCATCTCTTCTCTCTGAGCCTTCAATTCCAGAAATTTGGAATAATCGCCAGCATAGGAATACAGTTTGCCATGGCTGATTTCCAGGATACGGTTGGCTACGCGGTCCAGGAAATAACGGTCATGCGTTACCATGATCACAGTTCCCCGAAATCCCCGGAGAAAATCCTCCAGCCACGTTACCATCTCTCCGTCCAGGTGTTGGTAGGCTCGTCCAAAATCAGAATATCTGCAGGGTTTAGAAGCATTCTGGCCAGAGCCACTCGTTTTTTCTCTCCGCCGGAAAGATTATCCATATTGATATTCTGGTCTGTGATCCCCAGAGTATTCAGCATACGGCGTGCCTCGCTCTCTGTACTCCAGTCTTTCTGCCATTTTCCCTCTGCCACATAGTCCAGAATGGTCATATGCTGAGGAAATTCCGGTGTCTGGGGAAGCCAGCTGATACGGATCCCGTTCTGGGTGATCACCTGTCCCTCATCTGGTTCTTCTTCTCCTGCGATCACGCGGAGCAGAGTGGTCTTTCCTGTCCCGTTCACACCGATGATCCCGATCTTCTCGCCCTGGTCAATACCGCAGGAAATATCATCAAAGATCACTTTGTCACCAAAAATCTTATGAATGTGTTCTATGTTCAAAATATTCATGCTTTATCTTCTCCGTTCATGAAAAAATCATTTCCATGATAGGATAGCGAATTTTTCTGTTCCCGTCAAGAACTGCTTGCTTTCCGCCATCTTCTTTGTTTTTTGTCCGGATTTCGGTCAATCGGATATTCGCAATCCGCTTTCGCTACTTGCTCATAACCGAATAACTGCTCCGCAGTTTATCAGGAGGGGCTTATACCCTCCTGATACAAGTAAGTCCCACCCACTGCTTATTGTTCCTCGCAATTGAAGCAGGGGACTTACTTGATTCGGTTAAATAATTTTTTGTTTTTCTTTACGTATTCCCGGAAAATGGCTGAAATAGTAGATCACAAACAGAACTGCCGTGATCACCCAGGATACCGGATAACTGAGCATGATATTATTGATCCCCGGATGCCTGGTAACAAAAACAAACAGCCAGATAATACGGATCAGGCACACTCCTCCGCAGGTCAGGATCATGGGTATCAGCACTTTTCCTGCTCCCCTGAGTGCACCGGAGAGAATACCGATCACTACATAAAGGGCATAAGACGGGATCAGGAAACGGATCATATGAACACCGATGTCCACAACTCCCTGATCTGTGGTAAACAGACGGTAAATAGGCTCTGCAAACAGAAAAATACCTCCGCTTACAATAAAGGCGGTAATGTAAGCCATTATCATACAGACACGGACGCTTTTTTGCATACGGCGGTATTTTCCGGCACCGTAATTCTGTCCCACAAAGGTGGTAATTGAGATGGCAAAAGCATTGCACACCATCCAGAATACAGCATCAATTTTTCCCAGGGTTCCCCAGGCTGCCACGGTATCTGTTCCAAGCTCATTGACAAATATCTGAATGGTCAGATTGGCAATGTTGTACATTACAGATTCCAGTCCTGCCGGAAGTCCGATGCGGAGAACTGCTGCCAGGGAATGTGCATCAAACCGGATCTCATGGAACTTTAGGCGGTAAATATCGTTCGCCCGCATCAGAAACCAGGTAACAAGAATGGCACTGACTGCCTGGCAGCTTACTGTTGCAAGTGCAACACCCAAAACACCCATATGGAAGCTCACCACAAAGATTACATCCAGAAGAATATTAAGAAGGCAGGTGATGATCAGCACATACAGGGGTCTTTTTGAGTCTCCTACTGAGCGTAAGATACTGGATACCATATTGTATACCAGGTTAAAAAAAGTTCCTGCAAAATAGATGTGGAGATACAGCACAGAATCCGGGATTACTTCTGCCGGTGTTTTCATAAGGTGCAGGATCGGCTCTGCCAGGATAAAACCTGCCATGCCTACGACCACACTGGCTGCCAGACAGAAGATCATGGAAGTGTGAAGTGCCTTTTTTAGATTTTTGCTGTCTTTTGCCCCATAATACTGAGAGATCACTACAGCTGCTCCGGAACACAGACCCACGAAGAATCCAACAATCAGATTCACGATCATGCTGGAAGATCCACCTACTGCTGCCAGTGCTTCTTTTCCCACAAACCGCCCTACTACTACAGTATCGGCGGTATTATAAACCTGCTGGAATAATGTTCCGAACAGGATCGGAAAGAAAAACAGCAGAAGCTGCTTCCAGATCACGCCTTCTGTGATCTGATTTACTTTGGCGGTATTTTCTTTCTGTAAATTTGTTTTCATATAATTTTTATTTCCTTTTCCCCTCGTTATATAGTTTTCACGATTCATTTTTTTTAGTATAAAAAAGCCGGTATACTTCATTAAGCATACCAGACTCTTTTCTGCATCGCATAAGTTGGAAGGATTAGTCCTCAACTTTGATGATTTCCTTCTTATTGTAGCTTCCGCAAGCTTTGCATACTCTGTGCGGCATCATAAGAGCTCCACATTTGCTGCATTTAACAAGGTTCATAGCGCTCATTTTCCAGTTCGCTCTTCTCTTGTCACGTCTAGCTTTGGAAGATTTGTTCTTAGGACAAATGGACATAGGTTACACCTCCTTAAATTTACTGAATATATCACTGATAGCTGCCATGCGGGGATCCTTCGGCTCCTCCTTGCATCCGCAGGGACCTTCGTTCAGGTTCTTCCCGCAGCGGCTGCAGATACCTTTGCAATCTTCTTTACATAAGACCTTCAAAGGCCAGCTTATCAATACCTCAAGATAGACCAACCGGTCCACATCCAGGTTCATACCTGTGAGATAGCTGCTCTCATCCAGATCGTTGACACGCTCTTCATCAGAAAGCTTCATATCAAGCTTCTTCTTGAATTCCAGCGGTATCTCTACTGAAACTGTCTCAAGACAGCGGTCACAGGGAATCCCTGCTGTAATCTTACCGGTTCCTGTAAGTTCAAGAACCTTATCACCTGTGTTGGTGATCGTAAGTTCCACTGGTTCTTTCGCAAGTACCGGAAAACTTCCCATCTGAAAATCAATCTTCTCCAGTTCCGGGATTACCGACTCCTGGATTGTCTTACCATCAGAGGAAGAAATGTCTAATAATTGAATCTGCATAAGTCTCTCCTATCCACACTCGATTTATTATACATATGCTCTTGTGATTTGTCAACGTTATTTTCGGGAAAATATTACATTTTTTTAAATTTTTGATGAGGAAACTACGGGGGCTGAACTTCTGATAGTCAGCCCCCGATAATTCCAATATTAATCTCCGGTCATGTGCCCGAACTGTGGCGTGCCTGATAATGTCAGGTAACTCTGATTATACCAGTGCTACAGTCTCACGGCAGATTGCAAGCTCCTCGTTAGTCGGGATAACAGCAACCTTAACTCTGGAATCCGGTGTGGAGATTACGATCTCTTCGCCGCGATGTCCGTTAGCATCTTTGTCAAGTGTTACGCCAAGGTATCCAAGATAGCTTACAACTTTCTCACGTACCGGAATAGCGTTCTCGCCGATACCTGCTGTGAATACAATAGCGTCAACACCATTCATTGCTGCGACATATCCGCCTACGAATTTAGCGATGCCATAGCAGAGAACATCGATTGCATTAGCTGCATCTTCGTTTCCGCTTTCAGCTGCCTCGTTGAGGTCACGGAAGTCGCTGGAAAGTCCGCCGGAAAGTCCAAGAAGACCGGATTTCTTGTTGAGTACGTTCATAACGCCCTCGATGTCCAGATTCTCTTTCTTGGCAATAAACTCCATGATAGCCGGATCGATGTTACCGGAACGTGTTCCCATAACAACACCTTCAAGTGGTGTAAGACCCATTGTTGTATCTACGCATTTGCCGTTTACAACTGCACTGATGGAAGATCCGTTTCCAAGGTGGCAGACAATAACTTTGGAGTTATCTTTGTCAAGGCCAAGGAACTCAACAGCTCTCTTGGATACGAAGCTGTGGGATGTTCCGTGGAAGCCATATCTTCTTACTTTATATTTCTTGTAGAAGTCAAGCGGAAGTCCATAGAGATATGCTTTAGCCGGCATTGTCTGATGGAAAGCTGTATCAAATACGCCTACCTGCGGTACACCTGGCATAAGTTCTGCACATACACGGATACCGATAAGGTTAGCCGGGTTGTGAAGCGGTGCAAGGTCATTGCACTCTTCTACTGCTTTGATCATCTCGTCTGTGATCACTGCGGAAGAAGCGAATTTCTCGCCGCCGTGTACGACACGATGTCCGATAGCGTTAACCTCTTTCAGGCTTCCGATAGCACCTGTCTTATCGTTTGTAAGAGCATCCAGTACCATCTGGATCGCTTCTTTATGTGTTGGCATAGCTGCCTCTGTGATCTCTTTGTCACAGCCGGCTTTCTGATATACCAGTCTTCCGTCGATACCGATTCTCTCGCAGAGACCTTTTGCAAGTACATTCTCTGTCTCAGAATCGATTAACTGATATTTTAATGAAGAACTTCCACAGTTGATAACTAATACGTTCATGATTTTACTCTCCTGATTTTCAATAATTATTTATCCTCTGCCTGGCACTGTACTGCTGTGATAGCTACAACACCTACGATATCATCTGCAGAGCATCCGCGGGACAGGTCGTTTACAGGTTTTGCGATACCCTGTGTAACAGGTCCGTATGCTTCTGCTTTACCAAGACGCTGAGCAAGTTTGTATCCGATGTTACCTGCATCAAGGTCAGGGAATACCAGTACGTTAGCTTTACCAGCTACTTCGCTTCCTGGTGCTTTGGATGCGCCTACGCTTGGAACGATAGCTGCATCAAGCTGGAACTCTCCGTCAAGCTTAAGCTCCGGATGCTCCTCTTTTGCGATTCTTGTAGCCTCTACTACTTTATCTACGTCAGGATGTTTTGCACTTCCCTTGGTGGAGTGAGAAAGCATAGCTACGATCGGCTCCTCCTGAACAAGAAGTTCAAAGGACTCTGCGGAAGATGCTGCGATTGCGGAAAGTTCCTCCGGAGTCGGGTTCTGGTTCAGACCGGAATCAGCAAATACGAATGCACCGTTTGCACCATACTCGCAATCCGGAACTACGATCAGGAAGAATGCGGATACAAGCTTGGTTCCCGGTTTTGTCTTCAGGATCTGAAGGCATGGACGAAGTGTATCTGCTGTAGAATGGCATGCACCGGATACCATACCGTCTGCATCCCCCATCTTAACCATCATTACGCCATAGTATGGGTACTGAGTATGAAGGATCTCTTTCGCTTTCTCAGGTGTCATTCCTTTCTTTG
>ENA-OQCN01000128-OQCN01000128.1-human-gut-metagenome-genome-assembly--contig:-NODE-128-length-36882-cov-9.103632_pt1 | contig 36882 bp, 42 predicted proteins | sample MGYA00242497_ERZ504576 | MGnify/ENA primary metagenome ERZ504576 (study PRJEB26092, sample SAMD00036296) | human gut metagenome | host: Homo sapiens | study: EMG produced TPA metagenomics assembly of...
ATTGCCACCAACATCCTCGATGACATCCTGAACCAACATACGAAGGAAATCCAGGCATTGCTCAAAAAATACATGAGCCTGTAACCCAAAGGCCTGTACGTTCGGAAAAAGGGATGGATGCTGTTTGATGGCATTCATCCCTTTTGCTGAGGAACCGGAAGGCGGTCGGAACGGACCGGTTCAGAAATTACGTTTCAGCCACTCTCCGAAGAAGTAATCATAAATCCAGTAGCAATCATCCTGCTGGGTCAGGATGTCTTTTTCAGGAGCACCCGGACAGCGGACTGGACGGAACTGGCTGAAGTAAGCCGGTGTCTGCCGACGAACTCTGCCGAAGTGATACCATAGGCCTTCCCTTCTTTTGCAATGGCCTGCAGCACCTGCTTCTGCTTGTAGGACAGCTGGGAAAGCAGCATCCTGTGACCGCCATCCTGAACTTGTATAATCCCACTCAACGCTGCATCCAGCTGCGCTTCGGTACAACATTCACCATATCCGGTGGATGTGAATAGTTCGTTCATCATCAGTTGCATGTACCAGGTGGTTCCGTCGAACTTCCGGTACACCTTCTCGATGACCGAAGGAGAAACGGATTTGCCGCGTTCTTCAAAAAGGGACTGGACAAAAGGCATGTATTTATCTAAAGGAATCGCCTCCAGCCCCATGCTTACTGCACTCTGATAGAAAGGCTTGGCCGGCGAATTGAACATATTATACATCAAGTGGCGCTTACTGCCGGAAAAGATGAACACCGTCTTCTTGCACTGTTGGATCTTGGAACGCAACAATGCTTCGACATGCTGCTCCTGGTAGAAACCTACCTGCTGAAACTCATCGATTGCTACCACACAGGGTTTGTCCATAGACTCCAGGTAATGGAAAATCTCATCCAAGGTTATCTCGGGAGACTGGATGCTGCCCAATCCCAGGTCGAAGCTGGTCTCTCCGGTAACCGGATCCACCGTAAACCCGACTTTCAGCGACTTGATGACCTGAAAAAAATGATCAATGAAGCCATGCTTATCCTTTTTGACCTGCTCCAGTATCGCTTTTCCGAGAAAATAGACAAATTCCGTCAAGGAAGAGCTGGCATAGACATCGACAAAGACCGTATGGTAGTGGTCTTTCACTTCCGGCTGGTTGAAAAGATGGAAAATCAATCCTGTCTTTCCCATGCGCCGGAAAGAAACCAGTGCGGTGTTTCTCCCGTTGGCAATCTGTTTCATCAGCCATTGCGTTTCTACTTCACGGTCGCAGAAAAAATGGGGCGAAACATATTTCCCCACAACGAATGGATTCAATATTGTCAGTTCTTCCATGTGATTATTGTTTATATGATTATTGCAAATGTAATAATCATAAATCGAATAAACAAGAAAGCGGGTAAGAATCTATCCGACGTACAGCCGCCTGCCTTGGAAAAGGGAGCATGCACGAGGCTGAACAAAGGGGATGGATCCCGTCGCGTTTCAAATGGGAGTACGAAACTGAAAGTGCGAAGCCACCCACCCAAATAAACGGGAATTTGTGCTGCTCAACATAAAAAACAGCCAATTTTCCGGTTTTTGGTGGCATTAGCACCCACCTAAAAGGTCAGTCCTTACCTTTCTGGTGGAAAGTGTTTACCAAATTGGTGGAAACTCCTTACCTTTTAGGTGGAAAGTGTTTACCAAATTGGTGGAAACTCCTTACCTTTTAGGTGGAAAAGTGCTTTTATCTTTCTCGTTTTCAGCCAATTATCATCTCCTATATTCTAATATTCTATCATATTAGTATTTTAGTAGTGATTGATTAATTAAGAATCTTAGGTGTCGGTCGGTTCTTAATATATAAATAGAATAGTATTAACATATTGACATATAGAGTTTGCTATCTTGTTGAAATACAATTTATTACAGACGAAAAACCACCTAAAAGGTCAACACTTCCCACCCAAAAGGCCAACACTACCCACCTAAAAGGTCAACACTTTCCACCCAAAAGGCCAACACTTCCCACCTAAAAGGTCAACACTTTCCACCCAAAAGGTCAACACTTTGATTGGAAATCCAGCCGTGAATCTTGGTTTTTCGGATGGAATCCGGCCAAAATGCCAAGTTTTTCCGATGAGAAGCCTGTATGAACCGGACAGATGGATGAACCACCCAAAAGGTCAACATCCGCAAAACGGTCTGAAAGCTCTTTTTCCATTCCACCCAAAAGGTCAACATATCCAAAATGGTTGTAAAAGTGAGGCCGTTCAACTCCCAAAAGGTCAATGTCCGACAAAAAACCTAAAGAATCTGTGTCTATACCACCTAAAAGGTAAACACCTATCAAAAGGAACGGAATGGGATATGACCTATCCACCCAAAAGGTCAACACTTGATGTCCTGCACATGCCAAAAACCACCCAAACAGCAAGGATTAACCACCTAACAGACAATAATACAACGTATATTTATAGTATAAGCAACTGAAATTCAGTTTATTATAAATACGCTAATATATGTTAATAAATTAGGGAAACAGATGGATAAACCGAATATAAACCTTATTTTCGCAACCGATAAGAACACATGCTATGGGAAGGAAGAAAGTAAACCAGTTAATGCAGAGCGACAACGGGCTGATTGCGGAGTTGGCTGACGTGAAATGGATCAAGCAGCCGGTCATCTATTCGATGATCAGCGGTGACTTTACACTGATGCAGATGAACATCATCATAGCTTTGTCTAAAGCCATCCAGGAACGTATCGAGGAGTATCTGTCGCGCAACTGCAAGAGCCAGGGCGGGGGAAAGCAGCTCACCCTTTTTTCGAATGATGAAATGGCCAGGGAAGCCATCACCATCGACCTGGACCTGTCCGACTTGGGCATCCGGAGCGATATGTATGACAAGCTGGAGTCGGCCTGTGAAAACCTGATGAAGATGAGCATGTCTTATCCGGTCTATGAGAACAAGAAGCTGGCCAACCGGGTGTACATCAACCTGTTCAGCCGCATTGTCATCCCTACGAACAGCGATGACGTGAATGGGAACCCCTATGCCTATAAGGGCGGCAAGCGGAGAAAGGGAATCATTTCCGTCACGATGCTGACGAAGAATCTGTCGGATGTCTTCGACATGAGCCATGGCTATGTGAACCACATCGCCACCATCGCGCAATTCTGTAAGAAAAAGCGTACGCCCCGGGTATATATCTACCTGGAACGGTGGCGGAACTACAAGACCAAAACGGTGGACTACATCGAATTTAAGGAGTATCTCGGGCTGTTGCGTTACGACCGGAAGAACAACGTGGTGAAGGATGAAATCTATCCGTCGTATTGGGAATTCTGTCAGAAGGTGCTGAATCCGGTCAAGAAGGAAATGGACAAACTGTTGGAAAAGAATCTGATTGACATTTCGTTTGACTACGAACCCATCTACAGAACCACACGCAAGCGTGGAACGCCCGATGAAATCAAGTTTACGATCAAGATGAGCGAAATGGGCAAGCAGCTGTTGGAAAAGGGACAGGTGCAGAAGGATGTAAACTCTGTCTTGGATCACCTCAAGAAGGAATACGGCTATACGGACAACGACTTGAAGTTTATGACGGACAGCTGGGTGGATGAGATGCTGCCGGCACTGGAGCAGGAAATCCTGACCCTCAAGGAGAAAGAGGCCAAGTATAAGCCACAGAACCCCAAGGGTTATGTGCTGGTCTGTCTGAAGAACTTTGTCAAGGCTCATCAGCCTGTCTGCGAGGAGGTGAAGGAAGAGGAACCGAAGCAGGAAGAGCCGCAGGATAATTCAGTAGATAAACTCTCCCGTATTGCTTCTGAACTGGCGAAGTTTGAGAAAGTGTTGGATGCCATCAGACAACGGGATGCATTGGCATACAGACAGTTCTTCTCTTTCATCAAACTGATTGACGTAGAGAATAACCTGTTGGTGTTTGCCGTACCCACGAAGTTTATCTATGAGCAGATCGAGGGAACGTATCTGGAACTCTTCCGTGAAGCACTGTATGAGCAGTTTCCGGATGCCGATGTGAAATACAACATCAATGAGACTTATTTTAAGTGATAAACGATGAAAGGTTACTAAATAATAATTTTATAGCTTATTTCTGAAAAGATTATAAGGGAATAACCGGATTTTAAATCAAAATATATATTTGCAAACGGATGTCTTATCTAACATAAGGCGTCCGTTTTTTATTCACACACAAAAACCTAATTAACCTAAATGAGAAACAACTACATTAGCCGAAGGGTGTTGGATGAACTATCCAAAGAATACAGCATCTTCTTCAAAGAGGAAGAGATCCTATACATCGAAAGATACACCGAAGTGATTGAACTCAAACGGAATGAATTCTTGATACACAAGGATGACCAACTTGAATACCTGTATTTCGTGGAAAGCGGAATACTACAGTGCAGCATTACAGACCAGGATGAAAAGGGGAAGGAAAGAGAAATCGTGCACCGATTCATTGGCGGATTGAATATGGTTTGCGGTACCTGCGATGGAGTCAGCCGATCCATTTTTGATATAACGGCAGTAGCAAACAGCAAAATCTGGCGTATGCACAAGAATCATGTCGATCATCTGTACTGCACATCCATCAATTTCAACCACTTCAGCAATCTGATTTATGAGAGAGCTTGGAGACGTGATGCGGACAGAAAACAGATGATGCGAACCAGTGATGCCAAGGCTAAATTCACCTACCTCTTTAATAACGAACGATGGATCTGCAGAATTGTCCGCTGAAAAGTGTGGCCAGTTATCTGAACATCACTCCCCAAACGCTGAGCAATATCCGTCGTAATTTCCGATAAGGCATATTCTCTCTTGGCAAGAACCGCTGCAACCAACCAGTCATTTCCAACTGGAAAGTTGTAGCGGTTCTTAGAAAATATATTGTGAATCATTCATGCTTGAATGGAGGAGCTATAAAGTATATAAGATGTTAGTTTACAATTCATTCACCATGCTTTTTTATCCCAATATACTTGCAGGTTTTCTTTGATGCATTTCATCACAACAGAAAAATCTATTTGCTCTTTCCAACGTATCTTTTTCAGGAAAGCCTTCCATCCCATATTACGCATTGTATCTGTTGCAAATTCGTCTGTGAAAAGAGCAAGATTCTCTCTATAAGGCATATTTCTGTTTTTGAATGTACTTGAAATGGCTTCAGCAAGGAGATCCCGATCAATCTCGTGATTGGTGAATAGTTGATACACATCAAAGAAATCCTTCATGCGACTGTTGCTTTCGTCGCGGTCAACCATAGCGTGGAACTTTTCTGCAATCAATGTTTCCAATGAGTAGGCATACAGCTCTACAGCCGGTACATCCGGCAGCAACAACGGATAGTCTAAAGATAGGGGATAGGGTGTTACGACATCACCAAACCCTATGTCAACAGACACCTGTTGTACTATCGTATCCAGGTGGGCCACCACTTTCACACAGGTGCCAGGATATTTCTTTTCTACGGCTATCGGTTCCAATTCAAGCGAAGCTGCATCAAATGTGACCCCATCTTCATCGCATTCGATGCCACATACTTTTTGGAATACCTCTTTCAGGTTTTCTCTGTCATTGCTGATTCGATCTCCCAACAAATCGATGTCAATAGTGGGACGAGCCTTGAATCCATCCAATGCAAACAACAGCGAACTGCCCTTCAGCAGAAAATGGCATTTGTAAGGACTTGCGGAGATACGAAACAACAAGCGTTCATGCAAGTATCTTACCAACACCTTCATGTACTCTTGTTTCTCTTCTTTGGCAAGGTTCAGTAAGCGTGTCCTGATGGATTTTCCTATATTCTTTGTCATAGTCTTGTTTCCAAATATGTTGTCAATATATTTTTTACTCTTAGTTTTAGAGCATATTCATGGAGTAGCGAAATGTTGCGATCTTCCTTTTTGAGGTAGCTGTCTATCACTTCACCGCATACGTCAAGTCCAATCTTATTTCGGTACTTCACCGCATCACAAACGGTTCGCTCTATGTCGGTAATGCGTACGTCATATCCCGATATATTCCTTGAGATGATGCCAAACTCCAGATTTTCCTTTTTCCAGTAATAGAGGTCAATGGGAGGATAATCAGGCAGACGCACCTTTCTCTTGGCTTCTATGGCCACGCAAGTGGCGGAAGGCACTTGCGTAGAAAGGCCATAATAGGCAAATGCGCTATATAGGCAAAGGATTCCATGTGGAACTATACGTTCTACATCTATCATGTTGTTTGCCAAGGCCGAGCATTCTGCATAGATACCCTTACGAAGCCGCATGACCGTTCCGGCTTCTGCGGCACGGCGGAGCTGTTCATATTCACCGCGGCTTTTCACTTCACCCGTGGTTATGAAACCTCCCTGCTCTTGTAGCGTATCGATGATTGCACTTTTATCCATTTGCCTCATATTATGAGTGCAAAGGTACAACTACTTGCGAAAAAGTACGAATAAAACATGTTAAAAGTTACGGAGAATATATATTTCCTCCGTACTTTTAACATGAAAGAAGGTTTCTCTCTTCATGTATTGCTTTTTGTATTGCAAATGTTTAAAGCCCCCGCATCTTGAAAATCTGAGTAAAGCAGAAACGGGACTGAGCAGGTTGTAGAATGAGGAGTATGCGCATTTTTTAATGTAGATTAAGTTATGCGCAAGATGCTGTTTTTATTGTGTCAGAAGTTTGCTGTTTCGTATATAATCTATATGTTTGGAGCAGAAGAAGACACAAAATTCACCTTTTTGCTTGCATATGGATGCAAAAAGGTGAAACAAGAAAAACCTAATATTAACCCGTAATCAAGTGATAAACCATGGACCGGAATCTTGTAACAGTCATATTTTGCCTGCTGATAGCAGGCAGTATGAACACTTTCGCGCAACGCCACTACAAAAACATCTCTGCCCTGGAAATGAACTATGGCAGCAATATTTTCGGTGATTACGGACATTACGGAAACCTGTCCTTCTCAAAGTACGTCAACCGAAAGAGTTACTGGAAAGCCGGTATCAGCTACTTTGAAAAACCCTATGACTATGCCATCCCTAAACAGACGGTTCCTGTTACGCCTCCGGCCACACCTCCTGCAGCTGCACCTACACGGAATGCACCGGCAGCTCCGGAAACGCCTGTACCGGTAGAAACCGAATGGCAGATAAAAAGGCATGGGACCTTCATCTGGACGGAAGCTATTATTATACGATTGTCACCAACCTCAAATCCGTCTATTGGAACGTAGGTCTTGGAGCCTTTATCGGCTGTGAGTTTGACAAGCGACCCGATGAGAAATACACCTTTATTGTCGGCCCGAAATTGGAAACCGAACTGGAAGTATTCGTAGCCCCGCGTATCGCCCTGTTGGGGCGTGTACAGCAATTCTGGAACCCTTTGTCTGTGGAAGACTGGAACACGGTCTGGAATGTCGGTATCAAGTTCTTGCTATACTAATCTAATCCCATCATCTTATGAATCCTTTAGTCATTTTAGCCAGTGCAGATGTATCTGGCTGATAGCTCTATATCGTGAAATAGGGACTACCTTGATTGGCGTTGGCTTTGTTTGTGCCGGGCTGGCAGTTCTTAAAAAGCTGATCAGCAATCATGAACGAACCAAGGAAGCATCATTACCTATCTTGTTGCACTGATAACCTGGTTACTGATATGGCAGCTGATTTAGGAGGATTTACCGATGTCCTGCTATTGGTAGGACTCGCAGCCGGACTCGTTTGGTGGTACTACAACAAGCCCACTCCCAAGGTGGAGCAGAAGACCGGCAAGAAACCGGGAGAAAAAAAGGAAGATGGAGCTCCTGCAGCTTCCGTGACACCGGTCATCAACATCATCTTCCAGTCGGATGTGGTAGAGGAGGAGGTGGCCGAGAAACTGGCTGACCTGTTTCACAGCGGAAGAACCTTCTACTACACCGGAGGGAAAGTCGGAAAGGAAGCACAGGAACCTCCCCACTTCATCCGCTATAAGGAAGTGGAATGGAAAGACCTGGAAAAGATAAACGTATAACCCAAAATACTAGAAACCATGAAAACATTAGAAAGAACCCAAGAGAGAGTAAGAAACTTCGTGAATCAACACAGCAGAGCCATCTTTACCTTGCTGGTCTTCTTTATGCTGTTGGGAACGGCTCAGGTGGTGGAAGCACAGAGCGGACTGAAAATCAGCAGCCTTTCTGAGGTAACGGACAAAGCGAAGGAAGGAGCAGATACCATCCTCGATGTGGCCAAGTATATTCTGGCAGCCGTTTTGGGTATTGCCCTGGTCTTTGTCATTTATTCGCTGGCTACCAACAACCCTCATGCCAAGGAATACCTGCTGGGGTGGATCATTGCCGTAGTGGTCATCATGGTAGCTTTCCTCATTATCTAAGGAGGAAACGCCTATGCGCACCATGCGGAAGATTAACAAGCCGATCAAGTTCTTCGGTTTATCGTCCGGACAATTTGCCGTCTTTATGCTAGTGGTGGCTTTGATTATCATTTTCAGCATTTTCAAGCAGCTGCATCCGGTATTCATCATCGGTATCGTATCCGGCATCCTGGGACTCTCCGGGATGCTGTTCGGGACCCTCAAGAAAGAGCATAAAGCCGGTAACCCGGATTATCTGACCGGTATCAGTGTGCGAAGCGCGACACCGCGACAGATCAGAGACAAGAAACAGATTTTCAAATTTATCCTGCAAAGAAGCAAATGATTGGAATCATCTTACTTATCACCTTATTGATTGGACTGCTGGCCTTGGTAGTGGTCTTGATCTACAGTCGTCAGAGCGAAGTGGAGCTGACAGACCGCTCGGTGGATTTGGGGGATGTGCTGCCCATCCAGACCATCACCGAAGATGCGATTATCAACGGCAACGGGGACATTACGGTCGGGTATCGGCTGTTTCTGCCGGAGGTCTTCACCCTTTCGGAGAGTGATGCGCTCTACATCCACGAACGGCTGGAAGCCCTGTTGAAGATGCTTCCTGCCGGAACTGTGGTACACCAGCAGAACTTCTATTATACAGGCGAATACCGGAACACGGAATATTCCACCAATGCATTGATAGCCGAGAACAACCGGCACTTTGACGGAAAGGAAATCCTGAACAGCTACTCCAACCTGTATGTGACGTTTACCAATGGGAACCGGACTGGAAAGCTGCGGAAAAGCGCCACTTCCACTTCGCTGTTGCGGAAGCAGTATTTCCCCTTTAAGCAACCGTATAAGGATTATCCGCAACGGTTGAAGGAAATGGAAGCCTTTCTGATGAACTTCGAGAATGGTCTGGCCTCCATCCAGCAGTTTGAGATCCGGAAGATGAGCGAGGTGGAACTCAACAACGCCATCTACGATTACATCAACCTGTCTTACGAAAATCCGGAAACGGATGCCACCCAAAAAGCCGTCAATCCCATGGCCATCACCAAGGATGGGACCATGAAGATCGGGCAGCAGTATGTGGCCATGCTTTCGCTGACAAACGAGGGAGAACATCTGAAGGAACTGAACCTGCCCCACACGGGCAAGTCGAAAGCCTTTGGCGGGCAGATCGAGATACCTGACAACATCAAGAGCAAGTGTTCGATGCTCTATCCGTTGGGACTGGGACTTCCGTTCAACCACATCGTGAATGTGGTGATCGAGATTACGGATCCGGATGCCACCGTGACGGCCATCGGGGCGGAGAAGGATGCACTCAACTACATCACCAACTTCTATCCACCGGCAGCGGAGAAGCAGCGGGAACAGGAAGCCTTCTGCAACGAAATCACGAAGTTTGACTATCAGACGGCCTATACCGCCTTCAACGTCATCCTGAACGATACAGACCATACCTCCTTGATGCGGAAGATAGCCTTGGCGCAGCAGGGGTACAGCTTCATGAACCAGAGCAGCTGCTATGTGGAGAATGCCGAACTCTGCAACCTGTTCTTCACGAACATCCCCGGCAACGCCGCTCGAATTACCGGGGCTTTGTGAATACCACCAAGCAGGCCATCTGCTATCTGCAGAAGGAAGGCATGTATCTGTCGGATGCCAAGGGACATATCTACAACGACCGGTTCGGCACACCGGTCAAGATCAACCTGTGGGACTATCCGACCTTGAACAACAAGAACCGGATTGTCATCGGTCCTTCCGGCAGCGGAAAGTCCTTCTGGCTGAACAACTACATCCTGCAGAGCTACGAACTGGGAAGAGACGTGATGATCATCGACATCGGCGGATCCTACCGTTCGATGATTGCCTTGAATCGGGGAAAATATTTTGACTCTACGGAACAGAAGAAGTTTGCCTTCAACCCCTTCCTCTGTGACCGGGACAAGAACGGCAGATACCTGTATATCGACACATCGGATGCCGAGTCTGCGGATGACCAGATCAAGACCATTGTGGCCATCATCAGCTACATCTGGAAGGCTCGGGAACAGATGGTGCCGGCGGAGACGGCCATCCTCCGGAAATCCATTGTCGGGTTCTATGATTATGTGAACAATTCATCGGTAGGGGAGAAGCACGAACGCATCTTTCCGGACATGAAGACCTACCGCCTCTATCTGAAGGAAGTGTTCAGTCAGCGGATGAGTGAGTTTGAAAAGCAGAAGTTTGAGATTGAAGAGCTCATCCTGTTGTTGGAACCCTACTGTACCGGTGAACTGAGCTTCCTGCTCAATGCGAAGGAGAACGTGGACATTGTACATGACCGGCTGATAGCTTTCGATATGGAAGATGCCTCGAAGAAGGAATACTTCCCGTTGGTGGCCATCATCACCCTGCAGATGATTGTCGATAAAATCAAGAAACGTCAGGGTATCATGAAGGAACTGATTATCGACGAAGCGCTGGACTTCCTGCAGGATGAGAAATTTGGTGACTTCATAGCCTATTTGTACCGAACTTTCCGCAAGAAAGAGGGAAGCATCACCCTGGCTGCGCAGAACATCTTATTCTTGAAGAACATGCCGTCAGGCATCAAGGATTCGATCATCATCAACTGTGCGACGAAGGTGATACTGGACCACTCGGAGCATCGGCAGAACCTGCCGGAGGTGCAAGCCGTATTGTCCATCACCGATGAGGAAATCAATATGATTGAATCGCTGCAGCGGACCGACCGCTGGAGGGAGTTCTTTATCAAGATGGCGAACGATGCTTCATCTTCCGGAACGAAGTTTCGGATTTTGCAGCCGTTGCCTTTGACTCGCGGCAATCGACGGTGGTCCGGTTGAAGCAGCTGTTCAACGAGACCGGATCCACCTATACGGCCATCAACCTGTATCTGGAAGAAAGGAGGAAACGCCATGGATGATGCTACTGAAGGATTGACCCAACTGTCCGTTTGGAGCAGTGACTTCTACACCCAGAGCAACGGGGTGGCCGGCAGCATTGCCGCCGCCCTGCTGGGAGTAGCCTTGATCTTTGTGGTATGGGCACTGGCCATGAAGAAGGAGAATGCCCGGAGCTACCTGCTGGCCTGGATTGTCTGCGTGATATTTACCGTGTTATTCATCTTATAAGACCTTTGTTATGAAAAAGTACCTTACAGCCTTTATCCTCGCTCTGGTGCTGCTCACCGGAAGCAGCCTGGAGACGAAAGCCCAGTGGGTTGTGCATGACCCGGGGCATACCTATTTGAATTCTTTTGAATGGGCTTCAAATGTGAAGAAATGGGCCAGTCAGATCAACGAGATGGTAGATGCCCAAAAGCTGCGTCTCGGCTTGCAGAAGATTGACCAGCTCAAGCAGCTGCGTTCGCTCAAGGATCTTGCAGATCTGCTGGATGACGTAGCCTGTCTGAGCAGCGACTACAGTTTCTACATGAACGTGGGGTCGAACTACAACTGTCTGAAGTTTCTGAACTTTCAGGGAGTGACCGTCAACCTGAGTCTGAGTACGGACCTGCTGTTTAAGGTGGCCACCGTGACCAGCTACTTTTCGATGAACTCCGAAGGAAGAATGCAGTTTATCGAACAGGTGAAGGCATCGGTGGAGAAAGCCGCCGAAGAGATGAGAGAGTTTAATGAATCGGTCCGTTCGGTAGTCATCTACAAGAGCCTGAAAGGGCATAACCGCAAGACCTACTACCAGGGACGTTTGGCCGCCTATACCCGACACATAAACTAGAAGCCTTATGAATCAAGACAATTTCCTCTGGGGACTCCAGATCACGGACGGTCTGACCATGGAACTGGTATCGAAGATGACCGTTATCGCCTTTGGTGTAGGTGTTATCTGCTTCATCTGCAACATGGCCTACAACTACCTCTACCATGGAGCCAGCCAGCTGCTGACCCCGAACGAAGACAAGTTTCCGGACATGATGGAAATCGCCCGTTGCCTGGTGCTGATGTTCTGTCTGACCTTGTATAAGCCCATTGCGCAAACCATCGTCGGAACGATGGAAGTCATCAATGAAGCCACTTCGCTGACCTCCAGCCGGGCGGAGGAGTTTGCCCAGTTTATGACCCGGCAGGCGGACGAACAGGGTGAGATGCTGGCCGAATATGACAAGCATGCGCTGGAATCCGAAGTGGCGGACGGAGCCGATACCACCGGAGCCATGCAGCACGAGCTGGACAAGAAGGAAGAAGAGGACGAGATGAAAGGCGTGCGGTCGAGTGTGGAGAAAATCGTGCAGCTGCTGAATCCCATCAACCTGGTTACGCTGGTCATTCATGCCTTTGCGGCTCTGCTGGTGGAAGTCATCCAGATTATCATCCTGGGCATCGGCGTGGTGATTGTCAAGATTTTGGTCATTTTGGGACCCTTTGTCTTTGCCGTCAGCATGCTGCCGGTCTTTCAGAAACAGCTGAACGTCTGGTTCGGAACCCTCTGCTCCAGCTGTATGGTCTTTACGGTCATCAATATCCTGAATCAGATCATGTGGCAGACCCTGAAAGCCATCTACACCCCCAGTGCCGACATGGTGGACGGAGCCACCACACAGCTCCAGTACCTGGGGATGGACCTGGCGCTGATCGGAGCTATTGCAGCTGTTTCTGGTTGGCCTCGAAGATCGTGGGACACAGCGATGCGGGCAAGATTATCTCAAAGGCCGTGTCGATTGTGACTACGGCAGCCACCGTTGCCCTGTTGGGCGGAGCCGGAGCAGCCACCAGGCTGACGAACGTAGGCGGAGCCGCCTCGATAGGAGAGAGCTTTATCAACGATAACCCAAAGTAAGTAAGCCATGAACCTGACCCAATTTAAGTCTGCGGATGATGCAGTCAGACTGACCATCCGTCTCTCCGTCGGCTATTGCGTACTGCTGACCCTTGCCTTTGTGAGCTGTCTCATCTATCTGTCTGTGCAGATCGAAAAGGCACAGGCCCAGGCACTGGTCATTGACCGGAAGGGAGAAGTATATACCGCCAGTGCCGTGCCTTCGCTGGCCATGCGCAAGTATGAATACATGAACCATGTGAAGAGCTTTGTCAAAAGCTGGTATGCGTTTGACGAGAACACCTATGAAAAGCATGTGAAGTATGCGCTGAACCTCATCGGAAACAAGGGGAAGGAACTGCTGAACGAGTATAACGATGTGAACATGCAGAACTCACTGATTCAGAAGAATATCCGGTATGACGTGAGCATCAAGGACATTCAGATTGATACCCAGACGATTCCTACGACCGGAAAAATCTCCTTCACGCAGACTGGATACCGGGCCCGGGGAAGCATCTCCCGGGAAATCGTGGCTGAGTTTACCATCTACGATGTCTCGCGCAGTGAAGACAATGCCCACGGAGCCAAGATCGAGGACTGGATTGTACACTATTCGGCCCCCGTAGAGCAGGGCGCTATGCCGACGATGAGACTTTGACAGAATCTGTAACCCCAAAAACGACAGACCATGAAAGCAAGTGATTTACTGAAGGATAAGAACAAACTGCTGATGGGGATTCCTATCATCCTGGGCATGCTGTTTATCTATGTGTTCTTTATCCATGCAGGACAGTCCGAAGAGACGCAGCAGAAAGAGGATGCTTCCGCCTTTTTTGAGCCCACCGCCCAGGAATCGGAAAAGGCCGGCGACAAGCTGGAAGCCTATAAGCGGGATGAGTTGGAAAAACAAGAGGAAGAACGCATCCGGAAGGAATCGGACGTGAAAGGCTCGGACTTCTATTTCGACCTGCACAACCGGGAGGAGGAGTATGACGAACGGAAGCTGGAACGTATCCGGAGAATGCAGGGCGACCCTTACAGTGAGGTGATGTCGGGCTATGGAGGCGGACGGCAGGGACGTTTCGCACAGCAGCTGGACCAGCAGCTGGACGGGCTGGAAGACGAAGAAGCCTGAACGAGATTATCCGGGAGGCCCGGAAGAATGCCCGGATCCGCAAGGACCTGGACGAATCGGAGCGTTACCGCAAGGAGATGTATAAGCGCATCCTCCAATACGATGATGACAAGAAAAAGAAGGAAGCCGCGCAACCGTCCAGCCCCTTGTTGGACAGCCTGGAGGAAAGCAAGCCCATCTATGTGGCGGAGAACGGAAAACGGATGCGGAAGCAGCAGACCGCCGTGCCGGTGAGCAGCAACCTGTTTAAGGCCTGCATCCATGGTGACCAGACGGTGGTGACGGGAAGCACCGTCAGGATGCGTCTGCTGGAGGACGTGACCGTAGCCGGCATGAAGATACCGGCCAACACCCTCTTCTACGGGGTGGCTACCTTGGGAGCAGCCGGCTGGATGTGGTGGTGAGTAGTCTGAAGGTGGGGGACAATATCAACCCCGTATCGTTCGTCATTTATGACAACGATGCCATGGAAGGACTGAACCTGCCGAACAATCTGAAGGCCAGTGCTGCCAAGCGGATGGAGCAGGGACTGGTGCAGAACATCGACATGCCGCTTTCATCCATCGGAACGATGGCCAGTGAGGTGACCAGTGTGGTGAGCGCCACCACCCAGATAGCCAAGCAGATCCTGAACATGAGTCTCTCGCAGGTGAAGGTACATCTGAAGGCAAACTATCAGATGTACATCCAGGAAGAGACCAAAGAATCGAAGCTGAAACGCCAGGCTGTGCAAGCCGAGTTACAGCGCCTGTATGAAGAAATGGCTCAGCAAGAACCGGTCAAAAGTCACCCGTTACAAACCTTAATCGACAAGTTATGATAGATATTTTGAATTACCTGTTGGCTATTTCCGCTGTATTTTTCGGTTACCGTATCTATGCGGCCCGTAAAGATGGAAAAGCCTTTTCGGAGATAAGATCGTTACTCCTCTCTTTTCTCCTTTGTGTGCTCCTCCTATGGGGCATCACCTTCTATACTGCATTTTTCAGTAACCCTTAAAGCGTGAAGACCATGAAAAAAGAACTGACTCTCATTCTCCTGCTGCTGTGTTCGCTCCTTGTGACGGCACAAGAGAAACAGCCCCTGCAGCAGGCTATCCAGCCGAAGGACATCTACGTTACCTTCGATTGTGTCAAGCATATCGTATTCCCGGTGCAAGTGAATGACATCGAAATCGGCCAGAAGGATCTCGTGATGGCCAGCCGGTTAGAGGAAGCCCCTCATGTCATCCGGCTGTCGGCACAGACCGAAGGCTTTGAAGAAGAGACGAACCTGACGGTGGTCTGCATCGACGGAAGCGTCTATACCTACACATCCGTTACCTTCCGGCAGGAGAGACGGACGGGCAGCCCAATATCTACGAAGACAGGAACAAATGGGAACATCACGACTACCGGGCAGAAGTGAGTGACTTGCATGTGGCCGAGTTCTTCTTCCCGGGCGATATTGTCTATGGAACGCCGGGCAACGAGGCATCCTTTACACTGAGTAGCTATAACAACCAGCTGAAGGTTGCGACTGCCAAGGATGCTGTAAATACCTCCAACCTGTTTGTCATTGACCGGAAGATGAACACCTACCATATCACCATTCAACGGAGCAATACTTCTGTCTTTACCTATAACTACAATGACCAGCGACCCTATACTGCCCATGTGGACGTGAACAGCGAGGAGATGGCGAAGCACTTGCAGGAACTCAAGAAGAAGAAACGTAACATCTTTAGTCTGGGAGTTATTGAGAATAAGTTCGAGTTGTCGATGGCCAACTTATATGTACATGAAGACTATATGTTCTTTGTCTTTGATCTGAAGAACAACTCATATATCGATTACGATATTGAGTTTGTGAAATGCTTCGAAAGGGACCAGAAGAAGCGGAAGAACGCCATCCAGCAGGAGACCACCATCGAGCCCATTTATCAGGATGAGTTTAACACGAAGATCAAGGGAAAGGGTAGCAACCGGCTTGTGCTCGGATTCAACAAGTTCACCATTCCGGACGACAAGGTCTTTGAAATCGAACTGTATGAGAAGAACGGGGGTAGGCATATGAAGCTTGCCGTACTGAATGAATATATCCTATCTGCAGAACCACTTTATAAATTCTGAAGCTATGAAACTGAGAGAAGCATTTGAAACCTATAATTTTGAGAATGCCGGACAATTCAGCGGCATCGCCCAGTCATTGGGTTATGAAACCGAATATAGGGATGGTCACTTTCGATTTCGGAAAGGAGACGAAAATATAGTCATGGGTGTGAAAGAAATCCGTGCAAGGGCCAGTATGATTGATGATGAACCGGGAAGGGAAGCCTCGAAAGAGCGGGTAGCTGCTTTCTTCGACAAGGACCGGGCCAATGATCCGGCCTATCTGAAGGAACTGGAAAAGGAAGGGGTCAGCATCATCCGGTGGGAGAACCTGAAAGGAGAGGAGAGGGACGGCTTCACCATCATCGACCACAAGAACAAGGTGAGCTATACCGGACAGGCCCTTTATGAATATGCCAACAGCAAGGGAACATCCTCGACGGGAAGGGAACTAGGCTGGAGAAGGGAGTGATGTCAGACCTGATGGACCTCAACGGCAGGCCAGGGAAGTTGCGATTCAATGCAGACGGTATTTCCGTCTTTTACCGGAAGGAATCGCTGGTCATCCCGGACAAGATTTTGGGGAAGAAACTCAGTAAGAAGGACAAGGAGCAGCTGCTGGCCGGGGAGGTGGTGCCGGTCCGCATCCGGGACAAGGATATCTTCCTGCAGGTGGACCGGGACCTGAACAGTGTGATTGTGCGCAGCAACCAGGAGCTGAAGATACCCCAGGTCATCGGCAAGACAGATGAATACGAAGGCTATAAGCTCACCAAGTCTGACAAGTATCTGCTGGCCAACGGGCATTCGTTGGAGAACAAGCTGCTGCACAGCAAGGACGGTTACTTTATCGCTGACATCCAGCTGACGGAAGACCGGAAGGGCGTGATGATCCAAAATATACAGAGCGTGTCTAACGAGAAGGCCCACGAGATGATACAGGCCATGCGGCAGCGGCTGGATGTGCAGCCCGTCGGACTGGAACAGAAAGCCGGGCAGGAACCCACGCAAGGCCGGGATAGGAACAGCGAATTTAAAGAGGCGGTCGGTCGGCGCGATTTTGAGAAGATCGAGATGCTGCGGGAAGAGGGCTACAAGCCCAGCGAGGAGTATGTGAAGGGAGTGGCCCGGACGTTGGGACTGGACGAACAGGAAACCGAGGAAGTCAGGATGCTTTTCGGTGTGAAGACGCACGAACTGTCGGAGAATGAAAAGCAGAGCAGAAGGCTGGTGGAAGCTGCCTTGGAAGAGCGTTATCACACGATACAGGAAATTCAGCGGAGCGGTTATCAAATCACTGATAAGGATTTGGCACTGATGCGGGAATCCGGTGTACAGCCCAAGACCCTGATAGCCGTGCAGAAGATATTCGGTCTGGAAAAGCCGGGAAAGACGCTGGGCGATGTCAAGCTGGCCAGCACGCCGAAACCCAGCCACCTGAAGGAAAACACAAGAGCCATCGGCAACACCGTAAGCCGGGCTTTCAATGATCTATAGTATTCACCCTAAAACGCAACCGTATGAGAGAAGATTATGACGAACTGGTTCAGCTGAACCAAAGCGGAGCGATCAGCGATTTGCAGTTTCTCCTTGCCCAGGATGAACTGGCAACGGCCTATCAGCAGCCATGGCTGCTTCAGACCGCGAATTGAGTGACGAAACAGCCCGGGAATGGCTGTTGGACTATGAAATCAACCATCTATATGAGTAGCCTATGGATACCGCAAGTGACAAAGCCCTGCAACGTTTTGCAGAACTGATGATTGAAAAGATCCAGCAAGTGGAGGATAACTGGCAGCAGCCGTGGTTCAGCATCAAGGGTGGGGGACTTCCACAGAACATCGATGGCCGGAACTACAACGGGGTCAATTCCTTTATGCTGTTTTTACTGACGGAAAAGGAGCAGTATGGCATGCCGGTCTATATGACTTTCATGCAGGCCAAGGAAAAGGGGCTGAACGTATTGAAGGGGGAACACTCCTTCCCGGTGGTCTATTGGAACTTCAGCATCAAGGACAAGAACGGGAAGAAGATTACCATGGACCAGTACCGCCATCTCAGCAGGGAGGAGCAGGAGAACTACAAGGTGACCCCTTATATGAAGACCTACAACGTCTTCAATGTGAATCAGACCAATCTGAAGGAAGTGAAGCCGGAACTGTACGAACAGCTGGAAAACCGGTTCAAGTCACCGGCCTTGAAGGATGAAAAAGGCATGTTCGCCATGCCCCTGCTGGATGTCATGATAAGAGAAGGCAAATGGGTGTGTCCGATCCTGCCCAAGGAAGGGAACCAGGCCTACTACGCACGCGGGGAAAAGGACGGGCACATCGTTGTCCCCCTGAAAGGGCAGTTTGAGGACGGTGAATCGTTTTATGCCACCCTGATGCATGAGATGGCCCATTCCACCGGGGAAGTGCATCTGCTGAACCGGGAAAAGGGAGTTGTCTTTGGGGATGATAAATACGCCAAGGAAGAACTCATTGCCGAACTGACTGCAGCCACTACCGGACAGGCCATGGGCATCACGACCAGCATTCGCGAGGAGAATGCCATGTATCTGAAGAACTGGCTGGCTGCGCTGAAGGAAGACCCGAAGTTCATCTACAGCATCCTGTCGGATGTCGGAAAGGCCAGTGGTATGATACAGGAACGGAGTCAGGAGATGTTTTCTCTGTTAAGTCAGGAAGAAAAATTCATGGTGGGTGTTATTCAGGGAAACAAGGAACTGCTGGATGACCTGAAGAAGGAAGGATTTGTTCCGGCACCGGACTGATGGAACGGATTGACAGCAGTCATCTGACGGAAGGGATGAAGGAACATCTGGACCGGCAGTTCGGCATAGCGGACAAGCCGGAATCCGTTTCGTTCACTTTGGAGGATGTGATGGCCAGTGTGCCGTTGCGGAAGATGTATATGAAGGACATGATGGAACTGAATTTGGAAATCAATGACCGCACCGCCAATGACTGGATGGAGGCCTATCAGGAACGGAAAACCATGAATAATGATTTTATTTTAGCACTTTAAATTTTAAAACTATGTTTACAGGACAAATTATCGGTTATGTAGGTGCAGATGCACGTGCGAACAAGAATGGAAAAGGTTTCAACTTCAATGTTTCAACCAAGTATAAGAACGCGCAGGGAGCAGAACAGACGCTGTGGGTATGCTGTTTCGTGAATTACGAAAGCAAGGTAGTGGAATACATCAAGAAGGGTGTGCAGGTCTATGTGACCGGTGATGTCTTTGTCGATGTATTCAAGAAGGACGATGGCAACTGCATCCCTTCGGTGACCCTGACCGTCAACCGCATCGAACTGCTTGGAAAAGCTGAGAAGAAAGAAGAAGTAACTGCCTAAAGTGATAAAGGTATGGATAAAGAGAAGAAAGACCTGTCATTCATCCTGATACTGCTATCTACGCTGATTGGGATGGCCGTGCTGTTTCAGTGGGCAATCATCAACCGGTTCTATGAACCGGAGATGCAAGGAATTTGGGGAAAACTGATGGACAAGCAGCTCCTGTTCCGTTTCCTCTATGTGATACTGATAGCCGGACTGGCCTTTCTCTTTCCATACCGCAAGCCGGGACCGGAGGACAGGAAGTGGTTTTATACCAGTTTGACCTTGCTGGCAGCTACCGCGCTGGTAGCTGGGTTCAGCCAGGTAATCCGCTGGTATAACCTCTTCTTCTTTCCCGTAGTTTTTGTCGGCTACACCCTGCTTGTCATCAAGACGTTACCTTATTTCTTCCGCCGGAAGGTGGTCTCAGATTCAAGTATCTTCGGATTGAGCAACGAGACATCTCCTTTCTACTTCGCCTTTGAGACGGCTGAAGGCCCCCTGGTCATCCACAAGCCCCAACAGAATATCTACATCGACGGAGGACCCGGATCCGGAAAGTCTGAAAGCTGGATCAAGGGAATGATTTACCAATGTGCCGAACGGAATTATGCCGGATTCATCTATGACTGGGAAGGTGATCCGACCAAGGACAACTCACCCATCCTGTCGAGGATTGCTTACGGTAGTATCGAATACTTTAAGAAGCAAGGCAAGCCTACCCCCAACTTTGCCTACATCAACTTTGTCGATATGTCGAGAACCGTGAGAGTGAATGTGCTCTCACCGAAGTATATGGCCAAGGGGAATGAATCCCTTTTCATCCGGAACATCATCATGACCCTGATGAAGAATTTGGAGGCCAGTTGGAAGGAGAAGACTGACTTCTGGGCGAACAATGCCATCAACTACGTCTATTCAATCGCCTACAAATGCTTTAAAGACAAGGACAAGGGAATATGTACGCTACCCCATGTGATTGCTTTCGCTCTTTCTGACAGCGAACTTGTTTTTGAATGGCTTTCGGAAGATGCTGAAATAGCTTTGAACATGTCTTCGATGCTGACAGCCTGGAAGCTCGGAGCCCAGCAGCAGACAGCCGGAGCCGTATCATCGGCACAGACTCCGCTGGTCATGCTGAACAACAAATACATCTTTTGGGTGTTGTCGCCCCTGCCGGAGGAAGAGTTTTCGCTGGACATCACCAACAAGGAGCATCCGACTCTGCTTTGTGTCGGTAATGCCCCCACCATCAAGGAAGCCGTTTCTCCAGCCATCTCCTGTATCGGTAGTGTGCTGATGTCGCAGATGAACAATCCTGGGAAAGCCACCAGCGTCTTCATGGTGGATGAGTTTCCGACCATCCTGCTACAAGGCATTGACACCTTTATCGGAACCGCTCGAAAGCATAATGTATCGACCATCCTGGCTGTGCAGGATTTCAATCAGGCAGTCCGAGATTATGGAGAGAAGAGTGCCAATATCTTGAAAGCATCCTGCGGTACCCAAGCCTATGGTATGACCGGAAACGAAAAGACTGCCAAGGACATTGAAAATCTTTTCGGAGAACAGAAGGAAGCCCAGGAAAGTTTCTCTCAACAGGAGGGAGGCGGAAACAGCCGGACTGAAAGCCTGCAGAAGGAAAAGGTACTGAAGGCCCGTGAAGTGGCTGGCCAGTCAGCCGGTCACTTCATCGGCAAGATAGCCGGTGGAAAGCCGCCCTTCTTCAATGTGCAGATGAACATGTGCAAGTTTGAAGAAAAAGAGATCCCTCCGTTCTCTCTGCCGGTCAAATTGGCATCCGGCAACGAGAAGCTGGAAATGGATATCCTGGAGGAAATCGTACAACAGAATTATGTAAAGATTATTGAAGATGTCAACCAGGTGTTGGAACCTATCGCCCGGAAGAAGGCTGAGAAAGACAAACTGAAGAAACCCAATGATTCGAGAAACAACAAGAACATGAAGTTATAACCCTAAAAAACAAGCGCCATGAAAAAGTTTTATTTTGCATTAGTGACCCTTCTGAGTGTAATGTTTGCCTCCTGCAGCAGTGACGATTCTCCCATATCAGGAGAAGAAGGCCATCTCTACAGCATCACCTTCAAGGTGACCGGTCATTCACCCCGTGGAAACGCCCATCTCATCAATCTGGATGGGGTGAAGTTCAAGTGTGAACAGACCGGAGTCAGCCAGTCATCCGTGGATGAACCGTTTAGCGGAACTGCCACCTATACAACCGAAGGGCTGGTGAAGGAAATGACGGTGCAAGGTGTATTGTATTCCACGGAGAACGGCACCCTGTCGATGCGCATCACCCAGGACGGCAAGGAAATCTATCATGAAACTAAGGAGCTGGATGTAGCCAGCAATCCCGAAAAGACAATTGACCTGACCTTCACTACCATGAAGGGAAACTGAGAATAGCTTTTTCCCCTTCTTTCCGGTCAGCAACGCTTGGTGATGGCTGGAAGGAAGGGGAAAAGTGTTTTAAAATGATTGACAAACAATAATCCTTATGCCTATGAAAGTGGATTTCAATCAGATCAAGACACTCATCTCGCTGCCAGATTTTCTTTATGAACTGGGATGGAAATTTGTGAAGGGAAGTTCGAGAGCCTGTCCGAAGATGAGCAATGGCACCCATACCATTGTCATCAAGCGCAATGCGCAGAACCAATATACCTATTGGGATGTGCACAGCGACAGTGTGCGTGGACGCACCATCTTGGACCTGATGCAGGATCACTTGATGGAAACGACCGGCAAGCGGCCTACCCTTCGGGAAGTGGGTGAGATGCTGCAGGGGTATATCCAAACGAATCAGATTGTGACTCCGGAGCAGAGCAGCTATCGCGTGGGCAGTTCATCAATCACAACCGATGAACTGCATTTTTACTTGGGACAGCTGAAATCTTACCGTGGAGACTATCTTCAGAACAGGGGAATCACCCGGGAGAGCATCGAAAGTCCGACGTTTAAGGACACCTTCTATGTGCGTGAGGTAAGGAAAAAATATAAGACCTATCAGAACCTCTGTGTGAAGATGTACAACGAGCAGGGAGTGCAGGCCATCTCGCAGCGGAGCGAATCCTTCAAGGGAGTCATCGGAGGGAAGTACGACTGCCTGGCTCTGAGCGCCCATGACCGGAGCCGGCCGATAGACATCCTCTATGTCGGTGAGTCTATCATCGACTGCATTTCGCATTATCAGCTCCATCACGAGAAGAGCCCCAGGAACCTGGTTTACCTGTCCAGCGAAGGAACATTGACGGAAGGTCAGATGAATCTGCTGCAGGTTATTCTGGAGCGGAACTACATCCGGGAAATCCGTACGATTTTTGATAATGACAGGCAGGGGTATAAGTACACGCTATGGATGTACAACCGTTTCTTCAACGGTCGGGAAGATGTGGAAAGTCTCAGTGAAGAAGCGATGAATCAGAAAGTTTCCTCACTCTCGTTTGTGGACTTGCCTAATCAGAAAGACTGGAATGAGGATTTGATGAAAGATGGTGATATAAAAATATATAAATAGTCTGATATACAACGATATAAGTATAACATAACCGTGTCTAAAGTTGCATATATATAATAATTATATTATCTTTGTTATGTGTAAATCAAACATATATGGAAAAGTATTTATCAGCCAATAATATCAAGATACCCGTACTGTCAGAAGACAGCAAAGAGTTTGTACGCTATTTGGAGGACAAGGATGTGGATGAGGAATTCATCCATGAACTGAAGCATGACAACATCAAGGTTGTTTACATCGATAAGTCTTTGAAAAAACTGGCATACCAGACCAAGGAGATGTTGTATGATACCCTGCTGTTCAATAGGAACGTCCCGCTCAAACAGGGCGATTTGGGAGTCTTTGATGTGACTCGGAAAGAAGCAGCGTACTTCCAGAACGATGGTGAGAAAATAGCAGCTGTTTTTGGAGTCGGGTTTTATCTGGATTGACGGTGAATCTTTCTTCTTTGATAATAGAAAAAAGATTTTTCATAAAAGTGTCATTTTCCTGATAGATATTATGCATACTGCTGAATGTCATATCATCAGCATATCTGGAATATTTTACTCCATTGCGATAGATAAGTGCCTCAACTTCTTGTCCAAGAAATCACAAACAGCATTTGTGAGTATTGGGGAAGTCGGCGACCCCTGTGGAAGAGCATACCCCTTCTTTCCGCCCTTCACGACTTTCTTACAACAAAGTCCAGAGATGGCTTTTGCCACATTCTCATTAAAGTTGAATGGTGCTAACTGCAACCTTTTACAAATACGGCTCTGTGAAATAGAAGTGAAGAAGTCGGACAAATCTAGGTTCAGAACATAATTTTGTCCTACATGTAAATTGGCATTATCGACAATAGAACGTCCTTTGACAAATCCCATTGCAGAAGGTCCGGCTTGGTAAACTTCTGCTAACATCATGTTGAGATAGTGTAAGATCTCTTTCAAATTCCTATTTGGCGCAGAAATTTCACGCAGCTTACCATTTTTCTTGGGAATATAGAAGGTCTTATAACGGCGTGCAACCTTTTTACTTGGATTTGCATATGATTCAAGAACATCTTCCGTGAAGAGATTTTCCTCACTGTTGGTCTCACGATGCTTGAAGTAGTTTAATACCTTTGTCAAATCAGAGAGATTGTTTATTTTGCTAATAAGTGTTCTTAAATCGTTCATTGCTTTTATTGTTAAAATGCGGCCTTTGATTTATGCCAGAGGTTAGTTTTCTTTAAAGAAATCAGACAACATCATAAAGTCAGACGTTAGTCGATTATAGTCAAGAGTCATAGATGTTCAACATCAATATTGTGACATTGATTTTGTCTTTTCCCGAAGGAGCAGACATCCTAGCGAATACGCTGGACAAGAGTCAAAGTTTACCCTCTGGACATAGCCAAGGACCGCATATAATTTACAAAATTAGTGTAAGTTTCCAAAACTTATAATAAGTTTTGGAAAAATACATATTTAACCTAATATGTATTCCAATATGCATCAGGATCGCTGTCAAAGACATCATCTATGTCCTGGTCACTCCATCCTTCTACATCTTGAACATAACTGCTATTGTAATTGTCATAGGTACGCTTTTCTTCGTAATATTATTCTTTTTCCATGTCGTTTGTTTTTTGATTCTGGTGCAAAATTACATCCTCACGCCGAACACATTGTTCGTTTTGAGAATAATTCTTGATTTTATATGAATTTTCTTGTGAAGCGGTCCAGTTTTACTGCCTCTTTTGCATCTGAGTATAGAACCTCAGTGAATGTTTTGGGCATATCCGCGTAGCCAATACATGCTCCCCAAAGCATAAAAGCGTATTCCTTAATCTGGCACTTTTTGTTCAACAGGTATCTTTCTATCTGATCGAATCCAAAAGGCTTCAGCAAGAATCCCATGGTTGACTTTATTATCTCCATGTTTGAAGGTATTTCAAAGCTTACTGCTCGGTGGTTCTTGTAAAGCCAGAAGCCTCTCATGCAGCTCACAATCTGTTTACCGTCTTCTGTTTCGCTCTCAGGTAGTTCCATAAAAGCTCTGGTACTCTTTTCGACAAATTTCAAAATCGCATTTTCTGAAATTGGACTATCCAAAGGGTTGTCAAGAATGACATTCAACAAAGTATTAAAGAATGATAATTCTGCCTGCAATCCGCTAGTCGATTCTATAACAATCTTATTCGATATAGTGATAGCTGAGAGGTCAAGGTTGTTCTTGCTTTCTGTGGCAACAATTTTCTTAATGATTTCATTAGATAGGTCACTTAATCTAGTAAAAATAGCTTGAATAGCACCTTCAAGAATTTCCACATCATTGCTGTTTTCAAACTGCTTGCCATAAAGTCTTTTCAGCTCGTCTTTAAGCATCTTATACTCCTCGTTCCCGTAGGTGAACTCGTTGAGTATTCTCTTTATTTCTTGCTTGCGCTCATATTCAGGAGTACCAGCTTTGAAATAAAGTCTCTCTTTCCCTACCATAAGTCCGTTTTCACGTTCTGCTTTCTTTATTGCCTCCAGCTCACTGATGAGATAACCAATATTATTAGCCTCTTCAATAGAAAAGATTCTATTGCGAACAAACATAATTTCTGAATTAATCAAGTTCTGGTCGTAAGAATGGCCATGACCTAAAATAGCGTTAGCCCTTGTCTCTGCAAGCTCGATGATCTCCGAGAACTGTTGCTTCATAATATCAAAGATGCGAGTAGGCTCTTCACGCTGACTTTTATACAGTTTCTTGCAGTCTTCAATCATAGCAGTATATTTACCAGCATTCATTATCTCGCCACTACCCATAAGCGTAATGGTGTTGAGCCCTGCAAAAGCATTCTTTAAATCCATGACCTTAGTCTGCAAAGTACGGCTGTCACTACTTTGGGCTGTCATTATTCCACGAGCATACCCCGTAATGGCACCTTTGATCAAGTTGTATCGATTGTCCTGCTCTACGTAGTTCATAAAATCAAATGATAATGAATTGCCAATCTTTCCAGACTTAATATTTGTAGGTTTGATCTCTTTTACATAAAAGTCTGGCTGGTACTTCTTGACACATTTAACCTCAAATAGAATTTGAGACTCAGCAATCATAGAATCCATAATTCCCTGTGTGTTAAATCTAAAAGCAACCAAACCTTTCTGATAATAGATAGTCTTAGGATAAGAAAATATTGTCTTATCCTTTTCAGGTGCCAGAAGACTTTTGTCGATAAGCTCTTCATCGACTTCAATAGTATAATCTCCTCCATTGTCCTTGGTAGAAAGGACGAGCTTGTAAGTTCGGTCAAACTTATCTTCCAAGAATCTACTGAGCTTAGCACCATATGCTCTTTCTGCATAGAATGCCACAGGTGAGATACTTTCTGTTGTAAATGACTCCAGAAGGTTCCAAGCTGAAATTGAGATATAGTATTTCATGATTTATGCTGCTTTTAATTCGGTTATAAAATCTGAGTTAACATCGCTAAGATACTTTGTCTTTGTACCTGAATATGAAATGTAGAGACTTCTCGAAGATCTCGTACATGCCACGTAGAAAGAGTTGCGTGAACAATCATTGGATGTGTTCGCGAATGGCACAAATACATTGTCAAACTCCGAGCCCTTTGCCGCATAGTATGTGAGTATGCAAGGAAGGTCATTGTTAGAAAAGTCTAGTGTATTCACCGTACGGAATGGAACAGTATTTCCAGTACGGTACATAACCTGGGTCTTAATGCCATGATTGGCAAGATAGTCATTAACCATCATAACCTCTTTGTCTGAAGGTACAAGTATGGCTACGTCATCAAGATCTTCCATCTGGATTCGTGTCAAGATTCCTTCCAATTCCTTCTCAGGATTTGCATACTGAGTGATTATAGGCTTTGGATAGTTAGGATAGTCGCTATTACCTCCATCCTTTTGATTGTTGCTCATCAGGTCAACGCCACCGCCGATAATCTGCTGGGCAACCTTGGCAATAGCCTTTGGAAGGCGATAATTGTAATCAAGCGACATCTGCTTGCTGTCGAGTCCTTCAGCAATATCTTTAATATTACTTCCATGGCTGTTCATCTGCTGCTTCGTGTCACCAAAGAGCGAAAGACTCTTTCTTGCACGTTTAGCAAAATGACTCTTATAATCAGAGATATTGAAGTCCTGGGCTTCATCCACAATGAGATAATCAACCTGGTCTTCTGCCTGCTTGAACATAGTTCCAGATGGGATGAGCTCGTAGGTATCAGTATCAGTGACATCAAAAGAAGAGTCTGGCTGCACCTCATGGAACCAACTGCTTCTTCTACCAAAGGCATAGTAGAACTTTGATGCTACCCAGTCACCAAAGTCTATGCCGAATGACTCTGAGTCTTTCTTTTCGCAGCGAACGAACTTCCTGGTCTCCATGTCATTAACGAGATAAAGGTGGTTTCTATCGTTTTTCTTCCAATAGACATCACCTGTCATATCAAACCCACGATGTCCATCCCCAATCGTAAGCAATACGATCTCGGTCAAGTCCAAGAGCGTTCATGCCGTAAGAAATCATTCTCTTCAAGGCAACGGTTAATATTACGAGAGCATAAGAGCCTCGGTTCTTTGCCTGCAATGCTCTATGTATTGCAAGGTTTGTCTTGCCGCTACCTGCAGCGCCCTGTACAACGATATTCTTATCAATGTCCTCAACGATGATTTTTCTCTGTGAATCGTCCAAGTTAGAAATAAACCATTTTTCAAGTCTCATAGCTGTTTTATTTTAAATTTTTTACTTATCTTTGTTTGATGTCACAAGAGCATTTTTTTCTTATGACTGTGCAAAATTACGGCTATAATATGAACGGTATGTTCGCTTTAAAAAGTATTCACAGAAAAAGCGCTAAATTTTTATTTTTAGCGCTTGCAGTCACAAATATGCATTATCTATATATTGTCATATAGGCTTTTCATCTTTGATACCTCAGTCTTTATTTCCAAGACAAGTCTTTTGGGTTCAAGAACGATTATGTCACTGAAATGTGAACACAGTTCTCTTCGGAGCTCATACGTGTCTTGGCAATACAAACTGAAGAACTTTCCGCCATCGGGAAGATTGTATTTCTTGCGATAGATGGTAGAAGCTTCCTCGTCAAGTGTCCCTTGGCTATGATGCATCTTTTTTGTTTCGATATAGTTGGATTCTTTATCGGATGTCCAGAATACGACATGTTCTGGTTCTTGGTTGTCTAAGACGGTTATGCCTATAGAATTATCAAACGATGTTCCACTTCTGCAGTCATTGGAACAAGTTTCTTTTCAGGCATTGGCGTAAAATCCTCGAAACGATCAAGGGCAAGAGTACATATAAAGTTACGTACTTCGTCATAACATACAAGGTACCATCGTTTGTTGTATTCTTTCAGATAGTATGGATGAACAATAAGGGTGTCCGCATTTTCATCTTCAAATCTCTTGTATATTACTGATATTACCTGCTCATTTGAAACCGCATCGTAGAGCGAAGCAAGAAGATTCGAGTTCTTCAGTTTTACTGCTGATGAAAACGAAATGATCTGGCGATGGTTCTTTGTTCCTAATTGCTCCTGAAGGGCATCCAACCATTCGAAGTTGGGCACTCCTTCAAACTGTCCTATTGTGTTAATTACCTCAGAAAGAAGGCTTTCTTCTTCTTTGGTTAACTCCTTTGTAAATATGGAAAAATTGCTTCTTCCATATTTGATACATCTGAAGCCGTTAGATGTAAACCTTTTGATTGGAGCACAAAAAGGACGTTCTTCCATGAAATTTATGTCTTTCTCAAGACAGCGCCGAGTTACCTCCTCGTAGCCTAAATCTACAAGGTAGTCATTTACCTTATCTGTTATCTCCACCATCGTATAATGATGGTGACGATCTGATAATAGCTCATCTAATTTTTGGTATCTAATTACCGCATTCTTATTTGCTGGCATACTATTAAGTTCATTTTAAGTGCAAATTTACCCATAAAAAACGAAGCTAATGTTCGTTTCATGTATTTTTGTATATAATTCATATTTCTTCTATGACGTTTTTTCAAATAATCGTAAGCATTCGGTCGATCCTGTATAACCTCTCATTCATAATCACCTTATTTTTGCAACCACAAATTTAAATTATTGATTATGGATATGGATACCATAGAAACCTTCAAACCTGTTTACCAGCGTTTTTTAGAGAGTGGAATGACCGTTTGCGATTTTTGTAAGTCATCAAACTTGCTTGAAAGCCGCTTTTACTACTACCCCCTATTGGATGGAGTATTACAATAGTAGTAAAAAGTCAAGACATTTCAAAATGCGGCTTATGGATCCAAAGAGAAAACACCCTGCAAACACCTCTTCGAGGATATCATCACCAATCCCTATGCGAAGTCTATGCCTGTTGTGGCATCGGTGTCTGCCATATACCGCAGATGAGACTCGGCAATATCCATCAGGAACCCATCCAGACCATCTATGAGCGGGCTTTCGAGGATGTGCTGAAAATATGGCTCTACACGGAAGGTCCGCAAGACGTGTTAGCATTCGTGAAGAAGAAGACCGGCCAGAAGTTCAACTGGCATACCCGCCACAACTGTGACATCTGCCGGACCATCTTCACCGACAAGAGCATCTTGTCCATCCTCCGGGACAACGTATTTGAAGCCGACAGTATGCCGTTACTGTTTTATCATTGTAAAGCCAAAACAGAAAATGAAAGACGAACCAAACAATAAAAAGCACCTTACCCCCAGACAGATTATCAACAGATACCGCAAAGGGGTGTATGTAGATGAAAGCATCGAAGTGATTTCATCTGTCATTTCGTCTTGTGGACAAACCTTCGACAGCATCGCTGTGGCATTTCCAACGACGCTTGCAGAAAAGGTTTTGGATAACCTCACGACTGTACAACTTCTGTATGAGAGACAGGCGGCAGGTCAGCCTATCGACGATATAGTGATTGAAGACTACCCCCGCCTGAAGGACATACTGCAGGATCTGTCGTCCCCCCTCTATGGGATTCCATGCACAAGGATAAGGAGGACAACGACTTTATGGACATACTGAATGAACGGGGGTGGGTTCATAAATACCATGTTGCGGATGAGCAGTCATCCAAAGCTCTCAACTGTATGACATCCTTATATCGCGATGCCATCGAAAGGGCCGGTCTCTCCTCTTCAACCTTCTATATTGTCCTTCATTTTATGTTGTAGATTATTTTTACTTCTTCTTTAAAGTGATGTTGCACATTCATATCAAAACGGCCAACCTTTTTGGGATAAGACATTAAATATTCGGTGAATAATCCCCGTATTCACCGAATATTTTCGGCAAATAATTTGTCTATTCACCGAATAGACTCTATTTTTGTACAAAACTATATGGTATGTTATACATTCATGATTATGATAATTGGTGGAAATTCCGCTATGACAGCTTGCGGGTAATGAATGAGCTGGGGCGCGTCCGATCGAAGCAGGGAATGATAATAGGCAGAATGTTGTCACTCGGATTCGATTCTCAGGACAATGCAGTGTTGTCAAATATATCCATGGAACTCGTCCGCTCTTCAGAAATAGAAGGAGAGAAACTAAATCTCGGGGAGGTTCGTTCATCTTTGGCACGCAGGCTTGGAATTGCCATGGCAGGAATGGTTTCTGCCTCACGCTATGTGGAAGGAGTGGTAGAAATGCAATTGGATGCCACCCAAAATTACAATCACCCACTTTCGGCTGACCGTCTTTTTGGCTGGCACAATGTACTGTTCCCCACAGGTATTAGCGGACTATACCGCATTGAAGTGGGTAAATACCGCAGTGGAGAAATGCAGGTGATATCCGGGGCCATGGGCAAGGAAAAAATACACTACCAAGCCCCTTCGGCAGAGAGGGTGCCTGCTGAAATGGACCGATTCATTTCGTGGGTAAACAGCGACGAGACTATCGATACCGTACTGAAAGCAGCTATCGCACACCTGTGGTTTGTTTCCATTCATCCGTTTGATGATGGAAACGGACGTATAGCCCGGGCCTTGACAGATATGTTACTTGCCCGCTCTGAGAATACAGGCAAGCGTTTTTACTCTGTATCTGCAGAAATGAAGCTGCTGCAAAAAGAGTATTACGAAGTATTGGAACGTACACAGCATGGAGACGGTGATATTACTGAATGGATTTTATGGTTTTTGCATTGTTTTGAACAGGCATTAACTGCTGCAGAAAACACTTTGTCTTCCGTGCTTCGCAAGGCTGATTTTTGGGAACGCAACCGAAATGTCTCTTTCAACGAGAGACAGCGGAAGCTCATCAACCTCCAATTTGATGGCTTTTTTGGCAAACTTTCTACAGGTAAATGGGCAAAAATTGCAAAATGCTCTACAGATACGGCCCTCAATGACATCCGTGACCTTGTTGGGAAAGGAATATTAAAGAAAGCCGAAGAGGGCGGACGCAGTACCAACTACGTCATGGTGGAGTGAGTGTGAAAGGTCTTGTGGATGAAACTACAAATATTCATCGCGCTTTCTTCTAAAAATGCTGCTTCCAAAGTAGTCAAAAGAATGAAAAGCATAGGTCATGAGATGGAAACCATCAAGCAGGTGACCGGACTCACGGAAAAAGAAATTGAAACAATCTAATCTATACAGTCATAGACAAAACAAATCACGCACACATCGAATTGCTGCACCTAATCACTTTAAAACAAAGAGACGATGGACAATCAACGAAACAAGAAGTGGAGACGGGTACAGATGTACCGTGTCTTCAAAAAAAGACTGGTGCGAATGGCAGCATACTCATGGATGCCAATAGTCAATGATGACGGAACCGTGAACCGAACACCTCACTGGTTTGAGTTGGCAAAGGTCAAATGGGCCATGCCATACAAGACTACCGGCACACCCTGTTCCTGCTGGATTTGCCGGAGCGAACGGTATAGCCGTACAGACAACAAGAGGGAAACGAAAAAAATGCTCATAGATGAGCTGTAGTTGCGGAACTGCAGAAGAGTGAATATCGGCAGTGGTATTCCAAGGTGATGACAACTGTGCGGAAGAAATCTTAACAGCAGCCAAGGAAATCTATCAGAAGCACGGCTGCACTCAGGAGTTTCTTTACGACTGGCAGCTGCTGATTGATGATGTGAGGGCATATCAGAAGGAAAGTCCTCATACGGTACACTTGCCGAAACTGTCCGTGACAGAGGCTGAACTGATACAGGAGGAAATGACGAGGAAGGGAGTGTTATAAATCTCCTTTCCTCGTTTATTTTTATGACATATATTCAGCCATTCAACATCTCTATTGGATTTCTACATCAAGTGCAGTTCCGGAAGATTCAACGCGGAAAGATACTGATGTAGGAAGACCCTCAGGAAGACCTCTACATCCGGAAAAGTAAGGAAGGTTCTACGGAACTGGGACTGCAACAGGAACGGAGCGAACTTGTTCTGCTGATCTATGCCACATCTGTTTCTCACTTCTACATTGAGCAAAGAAACGAAGTTGGAGAATGCCAGGGGATTCCACTCGACGACCTCCATGACAATCATCCCTCCCCTCCTCTCTAAGCGAATATTCATGGCAGGCTGAACTGAACGAATGTAACACGCCATCAGCGAAAGCGCTTCATACGGTGTACTGCCCACATGGATGGCTATCTGCCGGTCCGGCTGCAACTCCTTACCGAAGCACTCCCCTATTTTCCGAAGCGCAAACGCCTCGACCACCGGGCTGTCTGAAGCCAACAGATAAGCCGGTGCATTCCGTTCTCCACCCTTATCAATCGCAAAGAAAATGCTCGGATTCCAACAGAAATGGATGGTCTTTCCCTTTTCACCGGTTCGGACACCGGCCGCGCAGCAACGGTTATCGAAGACCAGCAGCGACTCCTTGGTTTCGGCATTGAACTGACAGATGTTTCGGACCTTGTCTTCACGGGCTACGTCCATCATCAGATAGGCCTTCCATCCGGAAACATGCTTCTGCTTGACGGAACCCCCTCCTGCCTTCACGTCGAACAGGTAGTCTATCAACCTATCCCTGGAACAGGTGGCCCGGAAGATGAACTCATCCATCGGTTCCGATTCCACTTTGATACCCAACAGCACGGAGAGCTGCAGGGGATCCAGCTCTGTGAAGTACATCAGTTCGAGACAGGACACCTTCCCGTGCTCCGGGGAAAACAGCACATAGCTGCGCTGGTTGATTTCAAATCTCATCAGGAAATCCCCCCACTCAATGGGTGAGAAATCGCGCAAAACGGTACGATAATTCATCATAAGTCTATCAGGTTTTAGATGGTAAGTCGATATTCTTGGTTGGTTTCTTCTTCCGCTTTCTGGGAATATCCAGTTCATCCTCGTCTTTGGTGCGCTTGCCGTCACGACCAGGTCCGGAATGGGAATGTAGGAGCTGCGCCCTTCGATGTAGGCTTCTTCGCGTGCCACCCGCTCCTGGAACTCCCCTACCCTACCGGATTTTTCGAAATCGTCTTGGACTGACCGTGGAAGTGCTCATGGATGGCCTTGTAGGTCAGTTTGCGGGATATGTCAGAAGCCTTGAAGATATGAGGATCCTCCAGACCGTCCACATAGTACGACAAGCCGTAGATGCCCTTGGCATTCCGATGCTCCTGCAGCCGAATGCGTCCGCCTCCAGTGCCGCCTTGAACTCCTCATAAGATGCAGCCTTATTCAAGGCCAGGAACACATGGTCATAGAGGTAGTGCTTCTGTTCATCCAGGCTCATGTTACTCCGGTCAAAAGACAGCTCTCCGAATCGGTACCTTGGCGGCAGGGAGGTATCTTTCAAGTAGAAGCCTGCATCCTTGATGCCATACACATAATAGGACTTGTCCTTCTGGGTAATCAAGCGCATGTAGAGACCTTCGGCTTCGAGCTTGGAACGGAACACGGACGTGCTGTCTGAAGCATCGTACAGGCAGTCCAGCTTGGCCAGCAGCTCGTCTTTATAGAGCGTCTTGAAAAAGCCGTCCTTGTCCAACCGGTCGAACAGGGTCTGGTAAGCTTCCTCCCCCAAAAGCTGCTGCCATTCCGTATTGGTCAGCCGCAAGGCCTGCAATGGCTTGCCCAGCTTTGCAACCGCTTCGGATGACTGAAGCCATTCACGAATCTGCTCCTTGTAGCTGTAGCTGCGGAGCGCTTTCATGAGTGCTTCATTCAGGTAATACTGCCGGTACTGGTTCTCCCCCAGGGACGTTCTCCGGCCATACGCAGGATCCAGTGGACGGAGGCCGTAGGACTCCTCCAGCGCCCGGGAGATTTTCTCCGACCGGGCATAGTTGTTGGATGACGATATGTGTTTGCCGTCTTCATCGATGGTGGTGGTTAGGATGTGGACATGCGAATGCGCCTTGTCCGAATTGAGGATGACGGCATAGCAGGCATGCTCATACCCCATCTCGCGGAGGTACTCCTGAGAAAGCGCCAACCACTGCTCATCGGTCAGATTCTCGCCCGGATAAAGGCTCAGCGTGATCTCCGAATACGGCAGCTTGACCCGGTCATTCAGCTGCGAAACTAGACGCATATCACCGGGAAAAGAGAATAGGTCCGAACCCGTGGATGTGTACAGTACCCGCGCATTTCCTTCATCGATTTTACCCAAATGATACTCCACTTTCCGTGACAATGCAGTGTGTGAAGCGAAGGAAGGTTGTATCTCTGCTATCATAAAAGTTTCATCTTAATGGTTTCCAATTCATCCATGTATTCATGGATTCTTTTCAATGAATACGCTATGTTTTCATCCACCGGAAGCATGTGAACATACTTCACCAGCTGGTTGATGTTGGTCCCGATCTTGCGCAATTCCAATACAGTCTGATAGTCTGTTTTGGAAGAGAACTTGCCATAGATGCACGTGTTTCTTATAAAAGAAGAAACCGTCTTCCCATACTCTTCGGCTCTCCTTATCAGGATGTCTTTTTCATCCTTGGTAAGGCGCAGCAATATAGCTTCCGTCTTTAATTCCTTCATACTTCTATAATTTGAATGACGACTCAATTCTATCCGTGAGCAGAGCGAATGGTCCTACTTCTCGGAAGTAGCAAGGGTTTTTGTATATACAAAAACATACCTTGCGTTACAAATATAATCAACTATCGCATAGGTTGATACAGCCGAAGTGGTTTTCTGTGCATTTATGAATCTAGATTAAAAAAGAACGTATGTACATATAAACTTACGCAACTATGTACACACGCACTTAGTTACACAAGAACACAAGAAACCGTGTACCCATGTTCCTGTCAGGACCGTAAACAAGACGCCATCGGATGAGGGATTGCATGCTGACGAACATAGGAACACAGGAAACAATGTACACATGTACATACGTACATACGTACACAAATACATAAGAACAAGAGAAACAAAGTTCTTCGTGAACACATGCACTTATATACATACGAACGTACTTTCTTGCGTTCGTATGTACATTCTTACGTTTGTGCGTAATTATTTTCGTTCGTATGTTGTTTCGCACGTTCATGCATGCTTTCTTACATATGTACGCTATTACTTACGAAAGTGAGAAATTTATTTCGCACGAAAGTATGTAAGTATAAAATAAATTCGTATCTTTGGAGCATCAATTAAAAAACAAGATTATGGGACAGATATTACCGGGGTTAACCGTTTCATTTGAGAATCCAAAGGGTGGGGTAGGGAAATCCACCTTGACCGCTCTGTTTGCGGGCTATGTGAAATCCTTGTCAGAAAACGGCGAGGGGCTGAGCATTGCCGTCGTGGATATCGACGACATGCAGAATACCATCGGAAGAATGCGTGACAGCGAAGCGGAAGACGGAACGGACAAATCCAACGAATACGAGGTCATCAACATCGGATCATCCGAGTTCATCAACCAGCTGGACTTCCTCAAGGAGAACTTCGACATCATCCTGGTGGACTTCCCGGGCAACCTGAAGCAGAACGGTGTAATCGAGACGCTGCACTTCATCGATGTGGTGATCATGCCGTTTGAACCGAACCAGACCGATTTGCTGCCCACTTTGAGGTTCTACGAAGAGGTGTATAAGGACATCATCCTGAAACGCGCAGAATTGGGCTTAAAAACGACGGTACGGGGTGTTATGAACCGGGTCATGCCCAATGTGCTCGAATTTAAGGAAATCATGAAGACCAAGGATGCCCTTCCCTTTGAACTGCTGAACAACTATGTGAAGGACTCCAGAGTGGACTTCCAGCGGAACGTGACCACGCTGATGAAGAAATATCAGCATCCCTGCGATGCCTTTTGTGAGGAAGTATTGCAATTAATCAGTAACCATTTAGAATCATAATACCATGGCAGGATCAGACGCAATGAAGAAGCTCTTGCAGCAGAGCGCACAGAGAAAGGAACAGGAAATCCAGAGCATCAACAACGTGGCCGAGAACACTACACCCGCACCGGAGAAACCGGTGAAGGAAATGGTAGAAGAAAAGTCCGTGGAAGAAAAGCCGGTGCAGGAAGTGACCGAGAAGACCGAAACGGATCCTGTAGAGGAAACGGCTCCTGAAGCGCCCAAAGCGGAAAAGAAGGAGAAGGAGGAGGAAAAAAGAAAAGGGGTAGGGGGAGAAGAAGTTCGCCCGACTACCCTGATTGACAAACA
>ENA-OQCN01000129-OQCN01000129.1-human-gut-metagenome-genome-assembly--contig:-NODE-129-length-36666-cov-3.722598_pt1 | contig 36666 bp, 39 predicted proteins | sample MGYA00242497_ERZ504576 | MGnify/ENA primary metagenome ERZ504576 (study PRJEB26092, sample SAMD00036296) | human gut metagenome | host: Homo sapiens | study: EMG produced TPA metagenomics assembly of...
GTTTGGTCAACCTTTTCAAAGGTTGTGGGTGTGGACGCCCACAAAACTTTAGTTTATTGCGAATTTTAATAGCCAAACGGCTTGCCGTTTGGCGGCTTGAACATAATGGCAGAGCCTAAAAATGTGACAGCAATAAAGGAAAAGCCACGCTACTGCAACTACTATTTTGCCACTTTTCAAGGGCAAAATAGCCACACACAAACTTTTGCGTTCTTTAAAATTCCTTTTTTCTACTGACACTCAAGTGCTACTTTCCTACTTTCTGCCACTCATTAATCTTGATTTTTACTTTATTTTAAAGTCTTGATAAATCTAAAGTATAGTTATTCTGTGGTATTAATTACAAATGCTTGTTTATATTTTTAATCAGTCTATTTTTACTGTTTTATGGGCTCTGCCCAAACCCGCAACCCTTTAAAAAGGGTTGACCTAAATTTTAACTCTTTTGTTTTTAAGTGCAGCTTTTTCTCAAAACCAAAACTCGATTACAGCCATTGCCGTAATCCGAGTTTAATTTTATCATTATATAAATTCTACCGATTAAATCAATCTGTATCGAGTTTAAGTACAGCCATAAATGCCTCTTGCGGAACTTCAACAGAGCCGAGCTGGCGCATACGCTTTTTACCCTCTTTCTGCTTTTCAAGAAGTTTCTTTTTACGGGAAATATCACCGCCGTAGCACTTTGCAAGTACATCTTTTCTCATAGCCTTAACGGTTTCTCTCGCAATGATTTTACCGCCAATGCACGCCTGAATCGGAACTTCAAACAGCTGTCTTGGAATTTTCTCCTTGAGCTTTTCCGCCATCTTTCTCGCTCTGCCATATGCCTTGTCTGCGTGAATAATAAACGACAGTGCATCGACAACATCACCGTTGAGCATAATGTCAAGTTTAACAAGGTTGCTCTTTACATAATCCTTAAGCTCATAGTCAAAAGATGCATAACCTCTTGTGCGTGATTTTAAGGTATCAAAGAAATCGTAAATAATCTCGGCAAGCGGTAATTCATAGTGCAAGTCAACCCTGTCTGCATCAATGTACTGCATATCTATAAATATGCCTCGTCTGTCCTGACAAAGCTCCATAATGTTGCCCACATATTCCTTTGGTGAGTAAATATGTGCGGTAGTCATCGGCTCTTCAGCCATTGCTATAAGTGCAGGGTCAGGATAATTTGTCGGGTTGTCAATCATCTCAACAGTGCCGTCTGTTTTGGTTATTCGGTAAATTACGCTCGGCGCAGTTGTAATAAGGTCAAGCTGATATTCACGCTCAAGTCTTTCCTGAATAATCTCCATATGAAGAAGTCCGAGAAATCCGCAGCGATAGCCAAATCCGAGAGCAACCGAGGTTTCCGGCTCAAAGGAGAGCGCCGCATCGTTGAGCTGTAATTTTTCAAGAGCATCTTTAAGATCACCGTATTTTGCACCGTCAACAGGATATATACCGCAGTAAACCATTGGCTGAGCCTCACGATAACCCGGCAAAGGCTCTTTGGCAGGATTTGCGGTAAGAGTAACAGTGTCGCCGACTTTTGCATCTGCAAGAGTTTTGATTGATGCGGCAATGTAACCAACTTCACCTGCGTAAAGTCCGTTAGTAGATTCCATTGATGTGGCATGCATAAGACCACATTCCACAACGGTGAATGTACTTCCTGTTGCCATAAGTTTAAATTCGTCACCCGGGTGAATCTGTCCCTCTTTAAGACGAACATAAATGATAACGCCTTTGTAGCTGTCGTAGTAGCTGTCAAAAATCAGCGCACGGAGAGGTGCGTTGACATCGCCTGTCGGAGCAGGAATGTCTGATACGATTTTTTCAAGAACAGCGTGTATGTTAATGCCCTGCTTTGCGGAAATTTTAGGTGCGTCCTCGGCAGGAATACCGATTACATCTTCAATTTCTTCGATAACTCTGTCAGGATCGGCACTCGGCAGGTCGATTTTGTTGATTACGGGCACAATTTCAAGACCGCTGTCGACAGCAAGATAAGTGTTGGCGAGAGTTTGAGCCTCAATGCCTTGAGATGCGTCAACAATAAGCACTGCACCCTCACAAGCCGCCAAAGAACGGGAAACCTCGTAGTTAAAGTCAACATGACCGGGAGTGTCAATGAGGTTGAAAAGATATTTTTCGCCGTTGTCGGCATCATAAGTAACCGATACGGCACGAGCCTTTATTGTTATGCCACGCTCACGCTCAAGTTCCATATCGTCAAGGAGCTGTGACTCCATATCACGGGCAGATACCGAATTGGTCTGCTCAAGAATACGGTCGCAAGCGTACTTTTGCCGTGGTCAATATGAGCAATTATGCTGAAATTTCTAATTTTGTCCTGTGGAAATGACAATTCTATCACCTTTTCGCAGATATTTGCAGGTAAGCCTGCACCTGAATTAACAGACTGAACGCCTGTCCGAATATATACATATTTATAATAACATATTTTGCATTTGTTGGCAATAAATTTGTGATTGTACGGAAAGAAATACAACTTTTTTGTTGCCCAAAAATAATAAATTTTTAGGTTCTTTATCAAAAAGAGAGGTAATTATTGTTTAGCACACAATTTCGCCGAGCAATTATAAAAGTTTGGTCAACCTTTAAAAAGGCTTGACCTAAATTTTTAATCCAAACCTCAGTTACTCTGTTCACTCCCAAAAAAGCTGTCTTTCCCACAAGAAAAACAGCTTTTTATTTTATACATATTTATATTTTTTTCTGTTGGCTACAAAGAATGATATGCTTACAATGAGCGAGCAAATTTCTGCGCCTACTACGGCAAGCCATATTCCGTTAAGTCCGAGCAGTTCGGGGAGAATAAAGATGAAAGCAATTTGAAAAACGAGCGTTCTCAAAAATGAAATTATAGCGGAAACAAGACCGTTGTTCAGTGCTGTAAAAAATGCCGATGCAAAGATATTGATACCGCTAATAATGTATGACAGCGCAAACAGGCAGATTGCATTGGTTGTCATATCGTGCAGTTCTTTGTTGTATCCTACGAAAATTCCTGCCAGAGCAGAGGAAAAAATTTCTGCACAGGCGGTAAGGATAACTGCGGTTGCCGACAGCAAAATAAGACTTTTTTTTGAAAAGGCTTTTCAGCTCATCGGTATTTCCTGCGCCGTAGTGGTATCCGATAATCGGAGCAACTCCGACCGAGTAGCCGAGGTAAGTGCCGACAAAAATAAATCCGACATACATTATAATGCCGTAAGCTACAACGCCGTCGTAACCCGCATATTTAACAAGCTGTAAATTGTAGAGCATATTTACAAGCGACATTGAAATGTTTGTTACCATTTCGGAAGAGCCGTTTGTGCAGGTTTTAAGTATCGGTTTAAGTTCAAGTTTGGTTTTAACAAGCTTCAGCGGCGACTTGTTTTTGCGTGCAAAGTAGAATATCGGGATCATTGCGCCGATAAATTGGCTTATACCGGTTGCAAGCGCAGCGCCAAATACGCCCAAGCCGAATACATAGATAAACAGGAAGTCAAGCACCATATTTGTAAGTCCTGCGGCAAGAGAAACTCCAAGTCCCATTGCAGGTTTTTCGGCAACTACAAGAAAACTTTGAAAGCAGTTCTGAAGCATAAAGAAGGGGAGAGCGAACAAAAGAGTTCTGCCGTAAACCGAACAAATATTAACCATTTCGCCCTCTGCGCCCAAAAGTTCGGAGATTTGTCTTATAAACAAAATACCGATTGCCGCTAAAACAATACTCGCAATTACCAAAAAATAAATCAGCATTGAAAAATAGCGGTTGGCAAGTTTTTTGTTGCCCTCGCCAATGGTCTTTGAAACAAGAGCACTGCCGCCTGTACCAATCATAAATCCCACAGAGCCGAGCATCATAAGTGCCGGCATAATCAGATTAACTCCCGCAAAAGACTCACTGCCCGCAACATTTGATACGAACAGTCCGTCAACAACCCCGTAAACAGATGTAAAAATCATCATTGCAACAGTTGGAATTGTAAAACGGATAAGTTTTTTGTAGGTAAAATGCTCCAATAACTGAATCATATTTCACTCTCCTTTATTTTTACATAAAAACAGCTCGGTTATATTATCAATAACCGAGCTCACCCGACATCTTATCGACAGTGTTCCAAAATAGAAACGGTGTTACGACACCATGTCCTCCGATGACTTTATTCATTGTTGTACAGACATTTTAGTATATTTTTATACCAATGTCAAGAATTTAAAGAGTTTTAACACAAAATCATATTTTATTTTTAAGTATATTCGATTATTTCTCAAAATTGTCAATTGTGTAAATAATGCACGCAATTCCGGAAATCATCGAGAACAAAACTGCTCCTGTCATTGCCTCATTAACAGATGCTCCGACAAAAAAGCCGACGATTCCGGCAATGACCATAATGATAACAGACACTGCGGTTCTAAACTTTTTCATATGTCTTTACCTCCCGAAATTCCTGTTTATACTTACATTATAACATTCGGAAAAATTTAAGTCAAATAAAAACAGTCCGTTGAGAGCGGAGTTTTCTCCCGACGGACTGTTTATCGAATTTTTAATCTTTGTATTTATTTACAAAATACTTTTATAGGTGTCGTTTAAAATGTTATACGAATTTTCAAGATATTTTTGTTCTGACGGAGTAAGTTTTAGTTCAAGCATACGCTTTGCGCCCTCACTTCCGATTATTGCCGGATTGCCGAGGAAAACATCTTTTTTGCCGCCGTATTCACCCCGTAATCTAACGGATACCGTGAGTACGGAGTTTTCGTTTTCAAGCACGGCTCTTGCTACACGCACTATTGCCATTCCTATGCCGTAGTATGTCGCTTTTTTGGCGGCGATAATTTCGTGTGCGGCGGTACGGACTTCTCGGGTTATTCGGTCTAAATCCTCCATAAAATAGCTTTTGGAATTGTCTGAAAGAACATCGCAAATCGGTTTTACCGCAATTAGAGCCTGCGACCAAGGTACAAATTCACTGTCGCCGTGTTCGCCGATTACATAGGCGTGTATGTTGCGTGGGTCAACTTCAAAGTATTCGCCCAAAAGATACCGAAGTCTTGCGGTGTCAAGGGTTGTACCCGTGCCGATTACTTTTTCGGCTTTAAATCCCGAAAGCTCGCAGGTAATTCTTGTCATAATGTCAACGGGGTTTGTAGCGACAATAAATATGCCCTCAAATCCGCTTTCCGTTACCTGCGGAACAATTTTTCGGAAAATTTCGTAATTGCCTTTTAACAGCTCAAGTCTGCTTTGCGACGGTTGCCGCTGACTTGCACCCGCACAGATCACAACGATGTCGGCATCTTTACAGTCGCTGTAATTTCCTGCGTAGATTTTTGTGCTGGCAGGCGAAAAAGCAATGCCGTGGTTTAAATCCATTGCCTCGCCTCTGGCTCGCTGTTCGTTTATGTCGATGAGTACAAGCTCGTCACAAAGGTTTTGATTCAGAGCCGCATATGCAAAACTCATACCGACCATTCCTGTACCGACAAGTGCGATTTTCTTTTTGTTTGTAAACATATTATTATCCTTTCTGACTTATAATGTAGAGTTGGAGTGCTTTTGTTTTGCTTTTTGCAAATCGGATTTTTTGCTGCGAATTTGAAAATGTATCAAATATATTTTTACAATAAAAGATGAATTTATACGGCTGTATGTACATTGTTTTGGAAAAAAGTGCTTAAGGATTATGATGAAAAAAGACGAATTTGTATTGAAAATTTAATGCTATTGTGATAAACTATTATTAAGCATACAATGCGATTTTATGTGTTGGATTTAAAAAGATTATACGAAGGGATAGATTTGAGATGTATAAGATAGTTAAAAAGAAATCACTCAACCCTACCGTTACTCTTATGGAAATTGACGCTCCGCTTATTGCAAAAAAAGCACAGCCGGGTCAGTTTATTATCCTTAGAGTTGACGAGGACGGTGAGCGTATTCCGCTTACTGTTGCAGGTTATGACAGAGAAAAGGGTACAGTTCGTATTATTTTCCAGATTGTCGGTGCTACAACAGAAAAACTCAACCACTTAAATGAGGCGACTGCCTTCACGATTTTGTAGGCCCACTCGGTGTTCCTACTCATACAGACGGCTACAAGAAAGTTTGCGTTGTAGGCGGCGGCGTAGGTTGCGCAATTGCACTTCCTATCGCTGAAAAGCTCCACGAGCTCGGCGTAGAGGTTCACTCTATTGTCGGTTTCAGAAACAAAGACCTTGTTATTCTTGAAGACGAATTCAAGGCTTGTTCAGACAAGTTTATTGTTATGACAGATGACGGTTCACACGGCAGACAGGGCGTTGTTACAACTCCGCTCGAAGAGATGATTAAAGCCGGCGAGAACTATGACCTTGTAATTACTATCGGTCCACTTATTATGATGAAGTTCGTTGTTAAGACAACAAAGCCTTACAACATTCCTACCACAGTTTCTATGAACCCGATTATGATTGACGGCACAGGTATGTGCGGCGGCTGTCGTCTTACGGTTGGCGGCGAAACAAAGTTTGCTTGCGTTGACGGCCCTGATTTTGACGGCTTCCAGGTTGACTTTGACGAGGCTATGAAGCGTGGCGCTATGTACAAGGAATTTGAGCGTAAGGCTTACAGCGAAGCTTGTAATCTGTTTAAGAAGGAGGTTGAGTAATTATGCCGAATATGTCACCTAAAAAAGCTCCTATGCCTACACAGGAGCCTAATGTAAGAAATAAAAACTTTCTTGAGGTAGCTACAGGCTATACAGAGGAAGTTGCAATCGAAGAGGCACAGCGTTGCCTTAATTGTAAGAATAAGCCTTGCGTATCGGGCTGTCCGGTACATATTTCAATTCCTGATTTTATTAAGGAAGTTGCACAGGGCAACTTTTCGGGTGCTTATGATGTAATTTCAAAATCAAGCTCACTTCCTGCAGTTTGCGGCCGTGTTTGCCCACAGGAAACACAGTGTGAGTCAAAATGCGTAAGAGGTATTAAGACCGAACCTGTAGGTATCGGCAGACTTGAGAGATTTGTTGCCGACTGGCACAATGCTCAGACAGATGTTGTTGTAAATAAGCCGGAGCCAAACGGTCATAAGGTAGCTGTAGTAGGTTCAGGCCCTTCAGGTCTTACTTGCGCAGGCGACCTTGCAAAAATGGGTTACGATGTAACTGTTTTTGAGGCACTCCACCTTGCAGGCGGCGTTCTTGTTTACGGTATTCCCGAATTCAGACTTCCAAAGTCAATCGTTCAGAAAGAAGTTGATACACTTAAGGCTCTTGGCGTTAAGGTTGAAACAAATATGGTTATCGGCAGAGTTATCTCTATTGACGAGCTTATGGACGATATGGGCTTTGAGGCAGTATTTATCGGTTCAGGTGCAGGTCTTCCGAGATTTATGAAGATTCCGGGCGAGAACCTTTGCGGCGTTTATTCCGCAAATGAGTTCCTCACAAGAACAAACCTTATGAAGTCCTACAAAGAGGACTCAGCTACACCTATTATGCACGCTAAAAAGGTTGCTATCGTAGGCGGCGGTAATGTTGCTATGGATGCAGCCCGTTGTGCAAAGCGTCTTGGTGCAGATGAAGTTTACATTGTTTACAGAAGAAGTGAAGAGGAACTTCCTGCAAGAAGAGAAGAAGTTGAGCACGCTAAGGAAGAGGGTATTATCTTTAAGCTCCTTAACAACCCTGTTGAAATTCTCGGTGATGAAAACGAGTTTGTAACAGGTATGAAGTGCGTTGAGATGGAACTCGGTGAGCCTGACGAAAGCGGCAGAAGAAGACCTGTTGTTAAGCCGGACAGCGAGTTTGTACTTGATGTTGACGCAGTAGTTATTTCTATCGGTACATCACCAAACCCACTTATCAAGGCTACTACAAAGGGCCTTGAAACACAGAAGTGGGGCGGCATTATCACTGATGAGCACGGTCTTACATCTCGTGAGGGCGTATATGCAGGCGGTGACGCTGTAACAGGTGCTGCTACAGTAATTCTTGCAATGGGTGCAGGCAAAACAGCCGCAGCAGCTATTGACGAGTACATTAAGAGCAAAGAGTAATTCTTATATAAAAAACATTTACCCGATTATAGCAAAAGCTATAGTCGGGTATTTTTTGTGTGTTTCATCGCTAAGATTAATAATTAAGGCTTTTTATCAAAAGTTAGTGTAATTATGGTTTGGTAAAATAATTAAAAAATTTAGGTCAAGCCTTTTTAAAAGGCTTGCGGGTTTGGGTAGCGCCCATAAAAAGTTTCCCTTACATCAAATTATCGGGCGCAAACAGCTTTGCTGTTTGCGTGCTAAGACAATGTTTTGAAAACAGGCGATAGCTTAAAAAGGGGAATAGATAAAATAATGTGCCATCATTGCGTAGCAATGACGGCACAAATTATAGGGAGTATCTTTTCTCTGTTGCTGTCGCATTGGCTTTCGCCATTGTGTTCAAGCCGCCAAACGGCAAGCCGTTTGGCTATCAAAATTTGCGATAGCATAAAGTATTTGTGGGCGTTGCCCACACTCACAACCTTTGAAAAGGTTGACCAACTTTTTACTTCGGGACGGAGAGTTTAGCTTTTGCTTTACTTTGTTGCCCGACTGAAACTTAGTCATAATTTATAATTTTGTCATTTTCTTAAAAAGTTAGTCTGATTTTCCCCACCCCATCACTGCAAAACAGCAAACAAAAACCCGATTATAGCCTTTGCTACAATCGGGTATCTTAATACTTTTCTAAATCAGCTTACAGCTTTTTATACAGCTGTTTATAAACCAAGAACAATGCCACCGATACTATTAAAAAGAACAGTGAGCACGCAAGCACGCACATTATAATGTTATTTGCACACGATACAAACAGCATATATGTTGCTCTTGACGCTATGTTAAAGGTTTCAATCTTCTTTGACAGCAAAATTACTATCGGCAATACCAATGTTGTCAAAAATGTGGCGGCTGTTGCATAATAAATATGGCGCACTGCCCTATGTTTCCATTTTGTTGATAATACAAATATTACGCAAATCAGCGCCGAAAGCACTGCACATATTGCAATTACAAACGGCAACAGCTTTTTAACATTCTGAAATCTGCCCGCTAATGTTCCGAAAAACGGCAATTCCAGCGACTGCTTATAAATTTTAGCCGCCTCTTTTATAAGGTATTCCCTGTTTTCGCTCGAAACACTGTCGGCGCTTATGCCCTTTTGCTCTATATAATCGTCAAGCGCTGTATTAAACGCCTGTTTAAAAGCTGTTTTATCAATCACACTGCCCTCGCCCGAATAATAATCCTGTATATACTTTTCAGTATCCTCGTGAATCATTATTTCATCAAGCAAGCCGTTGAAAAAGTCCTCTTCAAGTCCGCTTGCATAACCGAGGTCGGTCAAACTGCTTGTTATCTCGTCCTTTTTCTCGGTTATGTAATTGCAGGTGTTCATATTGTCAAGCATAAAGCTGTCATTAAACAGTGTAAACTGCAGCGAAACAGCATACGCAAGCACTGTTAAAAGCACCGCAAGCACAAGTGAAAGCAATATATTAACTATCTTTTTAACTGTTGACATACTCAGCCCTCCTTTGATGTTTTATCAATCTGAGGACCTGAAACATATTTTGCATACACAAAAAATCTCTGATCTGTAAGACCAAGCTCGTCAAACGGATAACAGGTATACATTATGAGATTTTCTTCATTTGCGCTTAAATCATACGCAGAGGTGTCTGTCGCTTTCTTTACAGCCGTATCGGTAATTTCGTATGTGTAATTGCCGTAGCTTGTCTTAATGGTAACAGTCTGCCCTGCCTTAGCGTTTTTAAGTCCGTTAAAATATGTATTGTTGTGTCCGGCAACAAGAATTGTTTTTCCGTAACCCGGTATAAAACTGCCGTTATATATGCCTACACCGTTTCGCAGTGCAACATTTCCGTCACCGAAGAAAAGGTTATTGTCAATAGAGCAATCCTCTATGATAAGTTCACCGAATTGCTCGCCTGTCTTTGGGTATTGGATTTCACTTATAGGCAGTTTTTTATTTGAATCGGTTTCATTTTTGTTTTCTGACACCGGCACAAATATATTGTTATATTCTGTGGAATAATCTCTTGCAGAGTCCGAAAACATAAGACCTGCTGCCGAAATTAAAGAAGATGACGGCATAAGTACAAGGTAGCCTAAAAGATAAATTACCACAAAAAATATAGAGGGAAGAATTAAAAAACCCTTCCCACCAATTTTTTTTATGCCTGTGTCTGGTATTTTTCATATCAGACATTTACAATCAAGCTCTTTCTCTTTTTTTAACAGAAAGAACAACTGTAGCACCTGCTGCAAGAGCAACTGCTGCGCCTGCAACTGTAGCAACAGCGAATGTGTTTACATTAGCGCCTGTTGTAGCAATAGCATTGCTTGTAGTTGTTGTGTTACCCTTACTGTCAGTTGTAACCTTTGTGCTAACAATTGCGTTGCCGTTCTTGTCAGTAGCAGAAACAGTCCTAGTTGCCTTGTCGTAAGAAACTGTAACGCCTACAACATTGGCAGCCTTCTGACCATAAGTGAAGAGCTCCTGCTTCTGGGCTGCGTTAAGATCCTTAACAGTTGAAGCACCCTGTGACTTAAGGTAATCTACAGCATCATTGATGTCCGCAATAATCTCCTTAGATTCTGCGTCTGTCATGTCAATAGTGTTGAAGTAGTTTTCAGACTGGTTGAGCATCTCATCAGCATTAGTAATAAAACCACCGTTGTAGCTTGTGTTTACTTCTGAAAGCTTGTCAAGTACAGCCTGTTCTGCGCTGTTGATACCAGCGGCAAAAGCCGGCACGCTAGCCATAGCAATAACTGTTGCTGATGCAAGGATTGCAGATAACTTTTTCATTATTTATACCGCCTCTCTAAAGTATTTAGCAAATCGTTGAACAAAATTATATATAAAAAATTTTGCCCAATTATCTACTTTGAACTATATTTTAACACAATAATTCTTTTTTGTAAATACTTTACATTAAATTACTGTCGAATCTTAGTTTTTTTTATTTTTTTGCAGTAAACAAAGTTGTTTATCTTGCTTGTTTTTGGTATTATTCACGAATTTTCTTGTCTGACATACATTCAACAAGAACAGCTTTTTGCGCATGAAGTCTGTTTTCTGCCTCTTCAAAGATTTCATTGGCATGCTCTTCAAATACATCGGCAGTGATTTCTTCGCCACGGTGAGCAGGTAAGCAGTGAAGAACCATACACTCCGGATTTGTAACAGACATAAGCTCTTTGTTTACCTGATAGCCGGCAAATGCCTGTTCACGGATCTTCTTCTCCTCTTCCTGTCCCATAGATGCCCAAACATCTGTATAAACAACATCAGCGTTCTTTGCAGCCTCCATTGGGTCTTCAACAATTTCAAATTTGCCGTTGCCGTACTTTTTACCGAATTCAATAATGTGTTCAGGCGGCATATATCCCTTTGGGCAAGCTGCAGAGAAAGACATACCTGTGCTGAGTGCGCCGACAATGAGAGAGTTCATCATATTGTTGCCGTCACCGATAAAGCACATTTTAAGTCCCTCAAGTTTACCCTTAAACTCACGAATTGTCATAAGGTCTGCGAGCACCTGACAAGGGTGGCAGTAGTCTGTAAGACCGTTGATAATCGGAATAGAGCCGTACTCGGCGAGAGCCTCAACCTCTTCCTGCTTAAATGTTCTGATCATAATACCGTCAAGAAAACGAGAGAGAACTCTTGCTGTATCCTGAACAGGCTCGCCTCTGCCGATCTGTAAATCATTGGATGAAAGGAAGAGCGGATAACCGCCGAGCTGTGTCATACCTACTTCAAAAGAAACTCTTGTTCTTGTGCTCGACTTCTCAAAAATCATACCAAGTGTTTTGCCGGCAAGAATTTTGTGCTCAATGCCGTGCTTCTGCTCATATTTAAGCTGGTCGGCAAGGTTTAAAGTATTGATGATTTCATCTGTTGACCAATCCTCAAGTTTAAGTAAATGCTTCATTTTAATTCTCCTTTAATGTTTTTTCAAGAATATCAAGCGCAAGGTCGATTTCTTTTTTTGTAATGTTAAGCGGCGGCAACATTCTTAAAAGTGACTTTGCGGTAATGATAATAAGTCCGTTTTCAACGCATTTTGCCGCAATGTCGTGTGCGTCGCCGTCTTTAAGCTCAATGCCAATCATAAGTCCCATTCTGCGAACAGCCTTTACGCCGTCCATTTTGAGGACTTTTTCTTCTATATATTTACCCTTTGACTCAACCTCGGAGAGAAACTCCGGCTTTGAAATTTTATCAAGCACATAGTTTGCACCTGCGCAAACAACAGGGTTTGCACCGAATGTTGTGCCGTGAGTCGAAGGTGACATTACATCTTTTAGTTTTTCGCCGCAAACGCATAAGCCGATCGGAAGTCCGCCGCCAATGCCCTTTGCAACTGTGAAAATGTCAGGTTTTACTTCAAAATTCTGGAAAGCGAACAGCTTGCCTGTTCTGCCTGCACCTGTCTGTACCTCGTCAACAATAACAAGAATATCCTTTTCGTTACAGAACTTAACAAGGCTCTGAACATAGTCTTTATCAAGGATATTTACACCGCCCTCGCCCTGAATAAGCTCAAGCATAACTGCGCAGGTTTTGTCTGTTACGGCATTTTCAAGAGCGTTCATATCGTTGGCGTCAACATATGCGAATCCCTGTGTAAACGGGAAAAAGTAGTTGTGGAACACATCTTGTCCAGTAGCCGAAAGTGTGGTTACTGTTCTGCCGTGGAAAGAATTGTTGAGTGTAATAATCTCATTGCGGTCAGCACCGTACTTATCAAAGCTGTATTTTCTCGCAACTTTAATGGCACATTCATTAGCTCCGCACCGCTGTTTCCGAAGCATACCTTTGAAAAGCCTGTAAGTGTACAGAGCTTTTCGGCAAGATTACTTGCCTGCGGGCAATAAAAGTAGTTTGACATATGCTGAATTGTGTTTGCTTGTTCGCTTACGGCTTTTACCCAGCCGTCCTCGCACCAGCCGAGGCTGTTTACACCGATACCCGATGCGACATCAACATATTTTTTACCGTCCTCGTCATAAGCAGTTGCACCCTTGCCGCTTTTTAAAGCTACATTGTATCTGCCGTAGGTGTGCATTATGTACTGCGAATCTTTTTCCTTTGTATTCATCATACCACCCCTTAAGTGTTATCTACATCTTCGTTATTAAAGGAAAAAACAAATATATCCTCACGCTTTTTAAATCCGAAATCCTGCCAGAAGCTCTGACCCGTGGTGTTGTTCTGATAGCAGAAGATATGAGTTTTATCAATCCCTTGGTCTTTAATCGCTTTAATAGCGCTTTTTGCAAGTTCGTGACCGATTCGGTTTCTTCGGTAATCGGGCAGAACCGCCATATGGTGAATAAATCCTCGTCTGCCGTCATGACTTGCAAGTACAGTACCTACAATTTTACCGTCAATTACGGCAACCTTGCTCATACCCTCGCTTCTTGTCAGATAAGATTTTATTTTTGCTTTTTCGTCAGCCTTAGACAAGGCTCTTTTTGAGGTAATCTGCCAGAGGGCAAATACTTCCTCGTAGTCATCGATTGTCATTTCTCTGATTGTCATATCTGTTTTCCTTATCAACTGCCCGTTAGGCAAAATATTTTGCAAATCTATTTAATAGAACATTGTGCCGATACCCTCATCACTGAACATTTCAATGAGGATAGAGTGTTCAATTCTGCCGTCAATAATGTGTGCTCTGCTTACGCCGCTTCTTACAGCCTCAACACAGCAGTCAATTTTCGGAATCATACCACCCTTTATGATGCCCTCACGCTTGAGCATAGGAACTTCGCTGACATTTACAACAGATATGAGCGAGTCTTCGTCGTTTACATCTTTTAAAAGACCTCTGATGTCTGTCATAAGAATGAGCTTTTTGGCACCGATTTTTGCGGCGATGTGAGCTGCGGCAATATCCGCATTTACATTATAAACATTTCCGTCATAACCGCTTGCAACGGTAGCCACAATCGGAATATAACCGTTGTTGATAACATTCTGCAAAGGTTCCGGATTTACTTCTTTAATCTCGCCTACATAGCCGAGGTCTGCACTTGTAACAAGTTTTTCCGCCATAAGCATATTGCCGTCAAGACCGCAAAGACCGATTGCTTTTCCACCGTGTTTTTCCATAAGCTGAACAAGGTTTTTGTTTACCTTGCCTGCAAGTACCATCTGCACAATGTCAATAGTTTCATCGTCGGTAACACGCATACCGTTTTCAAACTTGCTCTCTTTGCCGACTGCCTTAAGCATTGCATTTATTTCAGGGCCGCCGCCGTGAACAAGCACAACATTAACGCCTACAAGGCGCATAAGTGCAATATCGCTCATAACGGCGCTTTTGAGTTTATCGTTTATCATTGCGTTGCCGCCGTATTTTACAACAATTGTTTCACCGCTGAATTTACGAATATACGGCATAGCTTGTATTAAGACTTTTGCTCTTTTATTAATATCCATTTTTCATTTCCCCTGATATAAATTTAATGCCCGTTTTTCAGATAAATTATGGTTTGGCAAATTACTTTGCCAATTAGGTTCTGTAGTCGCCGTTGATTTTTACATAATCATAGGTAAGGTCACAACCGTAAGCCTCGGCATAGCCAAAACCGTCATTTAATGATACAAGAATGTTGATTTCCTTTTCAAGCAAAATTTCCTTTGCTTTTTCTTCCGAAAACTCAACTCCTGCGCCGTCCTTGCATACAAGAATATTGCCTTTGGCGGATTCAAAAGAAACATCTACCTTTTTAACATCAACATCAGCGCCGCTGTAACCGATTGCACACAATACTCTGCCCCAGTTTGCATCTGAGCCGAACATTGCGGCTTTTACAAGGCTTGAACCGATAATGCTCTTTGCAACTTTAACAGCGTTGGGCTTGCTCTTAGCGCCCTCAACCTTGCAAACAAGAAGTTTTGTTGCGCCTTCGCCGTCACCCGCAAGTTTCTTTGCAAGTGCTCTAAAAGCTGCGGTAAGTCCGCTTAAGAATGTATAGTAATCTTCGTTTTTGTTGGTAATCATTTTGTTGCCGGCTTTGCCCGATGCCATAATAGCAAGGGTATCGTTTGTAGATGTATCGCCGTCAACGCTTACCATATTGTAACTGTCCTCAACAGCCTCACGCAGAGCCTCACGCAGCATATCCGAAGAAACAGCCGCATCTGTTGTAACAAAAGAGAGCATAGTACCCATATTAATGTGAATCATACCGCTGCCCTTTGCAATACCGCCGATTGTAACGGTTTTGCCGTCAAGCTCCATCTGCATAGCCATTTCTTTTTTTACCGTATCGGTTGTCATAATAGCCTCGGCTGCGTCTGTGCCGCCCTCTTTGGTGAGGTGACCTTTCATATATACGCAAGCCTTTAAAATAGGCTGAATAGGCAGAGGCTGACCGATAACGCCTGTTGATGCAACGATAACATCTTCCGCTTTTACACCGAGAGTTTCGCCTGCGATAAGGCACATATGATTTGCAATGTCATATCCGTTTGCGTTGCAGGTGTTTGCATTGCCTGAATTTACGATAACAGCCTGTGCAATGCCGTCTTCGAGGTGCTTTTTGGTTACCTCGATAGCCGAACTTTTAACAAGGTTTTTAGTATAAACAGCCGCCGCCGTACAGGGAGTGTCGCAATAAATCAGCGCAAGGTCACGCTTTGTTTTGTTTGACGGCTTGATTGACGCACAAATACCGGCTGCTGTAAAACCCATAGGAGAAGTAACTGTGCCTTCGATAAATCTGTAATTTCCCATAATAAAGCCTCCGTTTTTTATTTGCTTTTACCGATTAAAAAGCAGGTGGAACAATAACAAGACCTGTTTTTTCGTCAAGTCCAAAGATAATGTTCATATTCTGAATTGCCTGACCTGCTGCACCCTTAACCATATTGTCAATAGCTGCGCAAGCCACAAGCTTATTTGCTCTTTTATCGTGATGAATTGAAACATCACAGAAGTTTGAATAGCGTACATTGTGAATGTCGGCGCATTTGCCGTCGTCAAGTAGTCTTACAAAAAATTCGTCTTTGTAAAAATCCTCATACGCTTTTCTAATTTGCTCAAAAGTAACGCCCTCGTTAATATCCGCATAAACAGTGGCAAGAATACCTCTGTTTACAGGTAAAAGGTGCGGCACAAATGTGATTGTTACATCTTCGCCCGAAAGTTTTGAAAGCGTCTGCTCAATTTCGGGTGTGTGGCGGTGGCAGGCTACCTTATAAGCGTGGAATCCCTCGTTAAGTTCAGGGAAGTGATTGCCCTGAGTAGGTTTTCTGCCTGCACCTGTTACGCCGCTTTTGCAGTCACAGATGATACCCTTTGTGCTTACAAGTCCGTTTGCGATTGCCGGAGCATGGCAAGTGGGGAACAGGTAGTGTAGCAGCCCGGGTTTGCAATTAATTTTTTACCTTTAATTTTATCTCTGAAAAATTCAGGAAGTCCGTAAACAGCCTGCTCGTGGAGCTTTTTGTCAAGGAAAGTGCCGCCGTACCACTCTGTATATTCTTCTTCGCTCTCAAGACGGAAGTCTGCGCCGAGGTCAATGAAAGCCTTGCCTGCGCTTATGCACTTTTCGGCAAGTTCCTGTGAAAGACCGTGGGGAAGTGCGGCGAAGATAACATCGCTTTTCTCAACAACAGCGTCTTGGTCTTCACAGACCATATCGTTTAAAAATGTATATGACGGATAAACATCGCTTAACTTCTGACCTTCAAAAGAAACCGAGCTGATAGCTGAAATTTCAGCCTCGGGGTGACTTGTCAGAAGTCTTACAAGCTCGGCACCGGCATAGCCTGTTGCGCCTACAATACCTGCTTTTATCATTTTAATCAATCCTTTATTAATATATATCTAACAATTCTTATACTGATACTAATAGTCTATATCTAAATCAATCCGCCAAACATTAACTAAAACAAACAAATAAAAGTTTGAAGTTCCAAAGGTCACTGACCTTTGTCGTCTAAGGAAAAAGGATTCTTAAGGGAAAAGGGACTCGAAATCCCTTTTCTCTTGAGCGTGCTTTCTTTTGGAGCTTTTCTTTTCACGCAAAAGAAAAGCGGAATTGGCAGGAGGTTTAATTTAAGACAAAAATTGTTTTCAACAACTGCATTTATAAATTCTTAGCAATCTCAGCCACACGCTTTGCCTGTGCCTTTACATTTTCAGAGGCAGGGCCGCCGAATGCTTTTCTTTCGTTTGTACAAGTTTCAAGTGAAATTGCTCTGTAAACATCATCGTTAAATACATCACAAACCTTTTTGTACTCCTCAATCGGGAGGTTTTCAAGGTCTGTACCAAGCTCAATGCATCTTGCAACGAGTTCGCCTGTTGCCTTGTATGCATCTCTGAACGGTACTCCGTTCTTTGTGAGCCAGTCTGCGCAGTCGGTTGCGTTAATAAATCCCCCTGCTGCCGCTTTACGCATATTCTGCGGAATAACTTTCATTGTGTCGAGCATTGGAGTAAAGGCTGTAAGGCACATTTTAACTGTATCAACAGCATCAAAAATTGCCTCTTTGTCCTCCTGCATATCTTTATTGTATGCAAGGGCAATGCCTTTCATAATTGTAAGTAAAGTCATATTGTCGCCGAAAACTCTGCCGCTCTTGCCACGGACGAGTTCTGCGATGTCAGGATTCTTTTTCTGCGGCATAATTGAAGAACCTGTTGAAAAAGCGTCGTCAAGCTCAATGAATTTAAATTCCCAGCTGCACCACATAATGATTTCTTCTGAAAATCTTGAGAGGTGCACCATAATAATAGAAAGAACAGACGCAAACTCAATGCAGTAATCTCTGTCGGATACACCGTCAAGCGAGTTGTTTGTAATTCTTTCAAAACCGAGCAGCTCGGCTGTAATTGTTCTGTCGATAGGGTATGTTGTGCCTGCTAAAGCACAAGAGCCGAGCGGCATTTCGTCCATTCTCTTAAGGCAGTCCTCAAGTCTTGACACATCTCTTAAAAGCATTTCGCCGTAAGCTAAAAGGTGGTGACCGAAAGTAATCGGCTGTGCTCTCTGTAAATGAGTGTAGCCGGGCATAACGGTTTCGCTGTACTTTTCCGCCTTGTCGGCAATAACCTTGATAAGGTCAACAACGAGCTTTTTAACATTTACAACTTCCTTTTTAAGGTAAAGTTTAATGTCAACGGCTACCTGGTCGTTACGGCTTCTTGATGTGTGAAGTCGCTTGCCGTTGTCGCCGATTCTCTTTGTAAGCTCGCCCTCAATAAAGGTGTGAATATCCTCTGCTTCCATATCAATATGGAGAGTGCCGTTTTCTATGTCTGCAAGGATTCCCTTAAGACCCCGAACTATGTCGTCAGCCTCTTCCTGTTTGATAATGCCGCATCTGCCGAGCATTGTTGCGTGGGCAATACTGCCCTCGATATCCTCTTTATACATACGGCTGTCAAATGAGATTGAGCTGTTAAAATCGTTAGTGGTTTTTGAAAGTTCCTTTTTAAATCTGCCTTTCCAAAGCTGCATATAATCACCTCGGGTTAATGAATGATTGTTAATTTGTGTATTATTTATAATTGATATTGCTGTTTAAAAATATCCGTATAAACAACTGTCAGGGACAGAGAATTTCCCTGTCCCCGAACCGGAATAATTATTTTAATTCATACAAAAGTCTTTGAGTAAAAATTACTTAATAAGACCCTTTTTAGCACGAACCTTGATTGGAAGACCGAAGAGGTTGATGAAACCTGCACTGTCGTTCTGATCGTAAACCTGATCCTCGTCAAAGGTTGCGATTTCTTCATCATAGAGTGAATATGGGCTTGTAACGCCTGCGTCAATGATGTTGCCCTTGTAAAGCTTTAACTTAACATCACCTGTTACATACTCCTGTGTGCTGTCAACGAATGCCGAGAGAGCCTCACGGAGAGGTGTGTACCATTTGCCGTCATAAACGAGTTCGGCAAATGTGTTTGAAAGGTTCTTCTTGTAGTGAAGTGTATCCTTGTCAAGACAGATTTCCTCAAGCTTGTTGTGTGCAGCGTAGAGAATTGTGCCGCCCGGTGTTTCATAAACTCCACGAGCCTTCATACCTACAAGACGGTTTTCAACGATATCTGTGATACCTACGCCGTTTCTGCCGCCGATTTTGTTAAGTTCTTTAATAAGTTCTACAGAGTCGATTTCCTCGCCGTTAAGTTTTGTAGGAACGCCCTTTTCAAATGAAATTGTAACATACTCTGCCTTGTCGGGAGCTGCTCAGGAGAAACGCCGAGTTCAAGGAAGCCCTCCTTGTTGTACATAGGCTCATTTGCAGGATCTTCAAGGTCAAGACCTTCGTGCTCAAGTGCCAGAGGTTTTTATCCTTAGAATAGTTTGTTTCACGGTTAATCTTGAGCGGAATGTTGTGCTTTTCAGCGTACTCGATTTCGTCCTCACGGCTCTTGAATTCCCAAGTTCTCCAAGGAGCGATAATCTTCATATCCGGAGCATAAGCCTTGATAGCAAGTTCAAAACGAACCTGGTCGTTACCCTTACCTGTGCAGCCGTGGCAAATAGCGTCAGCGCCTCAGCCTTAGCAATCTCTACAAGTCTTTTAGCAATGATAGGACGGGCAAATGATGTACCGAGAAGGTACTTGCCCTCGTAAACTGCGCCTGCTTTAACTGTAGGAATGATGTACTCGTCAACAAACTCCTTGTTAAGGTCTTCAATATAAAGTTTAGATGCGCCTGTCTTAATAGCCTTTTCCTCAAGACCGTCAAGCTCTGTGCCCTGTCCTACATCACCCGAAACAGCGATAACCTCGCAGTTGTCATAGTTTTCTTTTAACCAAGGAATAATAATAGAAGTATCAAGTCCGCCTGAATAAGCGAGAACAACTTTTTTAATTTTATTGTCAGCCATTTTAATTTCCTCCATAGAAATGATTTATATTACTCTTACATTATACGCTTTCTGACGGAAAAATCAAGTGTTTTTTGAATAATTATTCAATACACCGTAAAATTGTGATAAATGCACTTAATTCAAAATAAAACCCAAGGTTTTTACAGCAAAATCAACCTTGATTTCAACATAAATCTTCAATATATGTATAAAAATGCATATATGCAGAAATAATGAATATTCATTTTTTACACTTGATTTTGCATAAAATGTATATTTTAATGAATATTCAATGCAGATATTCATTTTGACTTGCGGCAAAGCAAAAAATAAACAGCCGATTGGATATTTAATCAAAGTAAAACAGGTCTTCAAATTTTTTGTCCAATGAAATGCATAAAATCAGAGCAAGTTTTGCGGCGACAATGCAGGAATATTTATTTCCCGCAACAAGCACTTCTTTTTCGTAAATATCTTGATTTTTGTTTTCTTTTCTGCTTAATTCCAAAATTTTTTGTCCATAAAAGCATCTCCTTGCCAAGTTTTGTTGTCAATTCTGTTATACATATGCCAAGTAAACTTGTTAATAGATTTTTTGATTTATTTATATCACTAATATATCACTAAATACAAGCAAGTAAAAAAGCCCGACTGTTTTTACATAGTCGGGCAAGAGTTATAAAATTGCAAGATTTCTTTTCCATATCAAAATTCTTTTTACAGACTCGTCGATTCTGTCTGCTGTAATTTCTCCGCTTTGTACGGCATTAAGCAATGCGGTATATTCGCTTTCAATATCGCCGCAACAGAGGAAGTCATTGCCTGCTTTAAAAGCGACAACCGAGAGTGGTTCGTAAATGTCAAGGGCGTCAACGGCAAACATATCGAGGTCATCGGTCATAACAACTCCGTCAAATTTAAGCGTATCTCTTATAACCTCATGCACAGGCTCAGAGAGCGAGGCGGGATTATCGCTGTCAATTGAATTTACTGTTATGTGCGACACAAGAATACTGTCTGCGCCTGCGGCTATACCTGTCTGAAACGGCAGAAAATCATTGTTCTGCAAGACCGAGAAAGTTCTGTTGTCTGTAGCGCTGGAATAATGTGTGTCGCCGTTATCTCCGTATCCGGGGAAGTGCTTTAATACAGTGCCGAGTTTTTTCTCTTTGCTTGCTTTTACAACAGTATCCACAAATCTGCTTGTGCTTGCGGCGTCACTTGAAAAAGACCTGTAATACATAAATGAATAGGGGTCGGAAGTGATGTCGCAGACAGGCGCCATATTTACATTTACGCCGAGCGAAAGCAGAAATTCCGCTTTATCGTATGCGTCGTCTTCAATAGCGCTCCAACCGCCGTTGTCAAATGTATCGCTCGGTGAAAGGTATGCGCTGTCTCTTAGGTTTGGATTATCGCTCGCTCTTACAACCGTTCCGCCCTCTTCGTCTGTGCCAATAATAAGCGGAATTTTGGCATTGGATGCATAGCTTTTATATCGGCATTCACTTCTTCTTTTGTCTTGCCGTCAAAATCTACACCGAACAGCAAAACGCCGCCGATGTGGTATTCGGTTATTGCGTCGCTCATATCATTGCCACGACAATTTACATAAAACAGCTGTCCGACTTTTTCTTCAACCGTCATTTTTGAAATCATATCGTCAATGTCTGAATACGAGTCGGGAGGAGCGGTGGTTTCTGTCACTGTTGCCTGACTGTTTTGCTCGTCATTTGTCGACTGTGCTTTTGAAGCTTCGCCCGTGTTCTGACAGCCTGCAAGCGCTGTTGCCAACATTGCTGCGGTGAGAAGTGATGTAATTGTTCTTTTGATTTTCATTTTATCCCTCATTTAAAAATTTCGACAGTCGTATTTTCTACAAATCTGTCCTTAAAAGTTTTCATCTTTTGCATATGCGGTGTGTTAAGATGTTCTTTTTGCAATTTTTCGGACTGCCATTTTTCAATAAGCAGTACCTCATTGCTTTTTCCGAATGACGGCACAAAGTAATCGTATTTTATACAGCCGTTTTCATTTTGTACAATCTGCGGAAAGCCCTCGTTTTTAAGAGCTGTCAAAAAGTCATTAACCATACCTTTTTTAACGGAATATTTTACGATAAGCGTGATTTCTTTCATTTTATCTCCTTGTCGGTCTTTTTAAGTGTTTTGTAAGTTTCAAAATAAAAGAATTTGTCTGTATATGTACCTATTATACCAACGACTTTGCCCATTGTAAAGGCTGCAAGTACAGTTCCTATACCAAGTCCGTCAAGGTAGCCGAGGCAGAAGAAAGTAAGCGCAGCGGTTATAAAAATCTTCCGATATAACAAATTATTATGCACACTGACAGCCTGCTGTCAGTGTGCATAAAACAAAATTAAAAAAAACAGGCGGTAGCTGTTGTAACCGAAAATGCCCAAAATATAGGCAACGCATTGCGTTGCCTATGAAGGTTAAGTATGTTTCTTTTATTGCTCTCGCATTGACTTCCGCCCATTCGTTCAAGCCGCCAAACAGCAAGCTGTTTGGCTATCGTTAGATTGCATAAACGGAAAGTATTTGTGGGCTTTGCCCACACTCACGACCTTCGAAAAGGTCGACCAAACTTTTATAATTTCTTACAAAATACTCTGCTGCTCTGACTTTTGAAAAAATCAGCAAAACACAAAACCTGCGTTATACTCAACAACGCAGGTTTTGTTTATATATCGTAATTTTCAACTATTTGATTACTTTCAAGGCTCTTTTTCACATCAATAATACGCTGATTTCTGCTTCCTCTGAACTTAAGCATCAGGCTCTTTTCTTCAAGTATAAATCTGCCGTCTATAAGGTAGTCCGTCTGTTTGAGCAAATCCATCCATTCGGGATGTTTGTCTGCTCCCTCAAGCAGCTTTTCGTAAGTATAGCCCGTGTATGTAACTACATTATAGCCGTTTTCGTGTGCAAGTCTGCCAAGCTCTGCAAATGCCTCTGCCTGACAAAACGGTTCGCCGCCCGAAAAAGTAAGTCCCTGCAAGAGCGGAAGTGACTTTGCGACATTGATTATCTTCTCAACCTTGCCGTCAAAGCCGCCGTCAAAGTCCCACGTTTTTTCGTTGTGGCAGCCCTCGCAGTGATGCGGACAACCCTGGCAAAAAACTGTAAGTCTGAAACCCGGGCCGTCAACTATGCTGTTTTTTATAACACCTGAAAGTCTTATAATATCTTTACTCATAATTATGCTGTAATGTCATCGGAAAAATCTTCCATACCGCAACATTCAGAAACAGAGTGCTTTACCCTATCCCTTACCTCGGCTGCCTTTGCATTGTTAAAACGCTCTGTTGTACCTACAAGGTAGCCTGTAATTCTGCGGATACGCTCAAATCCCTGACCGTTCTTAGTTTCTTTTCTGCCGCACTGCGGGCAATAATCACCGATAATACCTGTATGTCCGCAAACAGGGTCACGGTCAACGGGGTGGTTGATTGCACCGTAGCCGATTCCGCTCTCTTTCATACAACGGATAACAGCCTCAAATGCGTCAATATTCTGTGACGGGTCACCGTCAAGCTCAATATATGAGATGTGACCGCCGTTTGTAAGATTGTGGTAAGGTGCTTCAATCTTAATTTTATCAAATGCGGAGATATTGTAATAAACAGGTACATGGAAAGAGTTTGTATAATACTCTCTGTCTGTAACACCCGGAATAATTCCAAAACGCTCTTTATCAATTCTTACAAATCTGCCGACAAGCCCTCTGCAGGAGTACCGATAACACCGAAGTTAAGTTTGTACTTCTCGGTAGCCTCGTTCATCTTCTTTCTCATATAGCCGACAATTTCAAGACCGAGCTTTTGTGAAGTTTCGCTCTCGCCGTGATGTTTGCCTGTAAGAACCACAAGACACTCGGCAAGTCCGATAAATCCGATTGTGAGTGAGCCGTGCTTTAAAACATCTCTTACAGAATCGTTAGGAGTAAGCTTGTCGCTGTCAAGCCAAATACCCTGACCCATAAGGAAAGGATAGTTTCTGACAAGTTTCTGACACTGAATTTCAAAACGCTCAAGAAGCTGACCTACAACGAGATCGCACATTCTGTCAAGCTGTTCAAAGAAGAAATCAATATTTTTATTTGAAAGAATTGCAAGTCTTGGAAGGTTAATTGAAGTAAAGCTAAGGTTTCCTCTGCCGTATGTAATCTCTCTGTCAGGATCGTAAACATTGCCCATAACTCTTGTACGGCAACCCATATATGCAACCTCTGTTTCAGGATGACCGGGCTTGTAATATTGGAGATTGTACGGTGCGTCGATAAATGAGAAGTTAGGGAAAAGTCTTTTTGCAGAAACTCTCATTGAAAGTTTGTACAAATCGTAGTTCTTATCCTCCGGATTGTAGTTTACGCCCTCTTTTACCTTGAAAATCTGAATTGGGAAAATAGGTGTTTCACCGTTGCCAAGACCTCTTTCCGTAGCGTAAAGGAGGTTCTTCATAACAAGTCTGCCCTCCGGAGAAGTATCTGTACCGTAGTTAAGTGAGCTGAACGGAATCTGTGCGCCTGCTCTTGAATGCATTGTGTTAAGGTTATGGATAAGTGCCTCCATAGCCTGGAAAGTAGCCTTATCTGTTTCAGCCTCGGCATGTTTAAACGCAAAACGCTGAATTTTCTCGGCAACTCTGTCTTCAAACTTTTCTTTAAGAAGTGCAAGCTCCTCCTTTTTATAATTAGGAGTCTGATTTTCGAGTGTCGGCCATTCGCCGCTTGCCTCCTCTGCCTTTTCGCAGATTTCTTTTACTGTAGCGTCAGGATCTTCGGCATCTGTCAAAAGTTCAATTGCTCTTTCAAGATTGATTCTGTAACGCTTTCTGTATGTTTTCTTAACGCCCGGAGCCATTGAGTAATCAAAGTTAGGCACACTCTGACCGCCGTGCTGGTCATTCTGGTTAGACTGAATTGCAATACATGCAAGTGCCGAATATGACGCAATGTCATTAGGTTCTCTCAAATAGCCGTGACCTGTTGAAAAACCGCCTTTAAAAAGGCTTACAAGGTCAATCTGGCAACAAGTTGTGGTAAGTGTAAAGAAATCAAGATCATGAATATGAATATCACCGTCACGATGAGCCTTAGAATACTTAGGGTCGAGAATGTACATTTCATTGAACTGTTTTGCGCCCTCTGAACCGTACTTGAGCATTGTACCCATTGCAGTATCACCGTCAATGTTTGCGTTCTCACGCTTAACATCGTTATCTTTAGCTGATTTAAAAGTAAGGTCCTCATAAATCTTCATGAGCTTTGTGTTCATTTCACGCACTCTTGTACGCTCTGCACGGTAAAGTATATATTCCTTTGCAGTTCTTGCATGACCGTTTTCAATAAGCACCTTTTCAACAGCGTCCTGTACCTGCTCAACTGTAGGAGCCTTATCTCCGCACTTTTTCTCAAGTAAATCTCTTACCTGTACCGAAAGTGCTTTTGCGGCATCATAATCGTTACCGCCGATTGCCTGTGCAGCCTTATAAATGGCTTGTGTTATTTTTTCTGTGTCAAAATTCGCTTCTCGTCCGTCACGCTTAATAATTTTTGTTATCATTTCTCTTCCTCCGTATTTATAACTCCTATATATATCTATATTTAGTGTTACTTTTATAATTTTCACTATATATTGTGGTATATGTATTGCCGAACACAAGTTTTATTCTATCATAAAGAGGCGTTTAATTCAATCGTCAAACTGACAAAAACAGATTTTTTTATTTGTTTAATTTGAGCAATTTTTTTAGGATAATTACAAATTAGAATATTACAAAAATTTTCTATAATATGTGACCGTTTGTTTATATCGCCACAATATATTGTATATTGTTCTTATAATTAAACACTGACATAAAATCAAAACAAAAAGCAATCGGGCCGCTTTATCAAACAGCTTGATTGCTTTTATCAGTAAGTTTTGCAATTTAACGCACGGTTTTAGCCAAACCTTTATAATCACTTAATAAAGTGTTTTGCTAAATCATAATTTAATATTTCCGCCACATTCAAGGCAGATTTTATCAATATGTATTATCGGGATAAGTTTTTCATCAATCTGCGCTATTTTTTCTTTCACGGCATTTAACGCATCTGTTTCTTTTAATTTACATTCAGGCGGAACCACAAGGTCAAAAAGTACACGCTGATGTTCTTCTCCCTTTACAATTCTGAAATCGTGCAGGCTGAGTGCGCCGTCAATACTGTCAAGCGACTCGTTTATCTTTTCTTTTAATTCAATAGTATATTCATCGGAAACCGCAATCGGGTCCATATGAATAGTAACCACGCAATTATACTTTTCCTGTATTTTTCTTTCAAGTCTGTCGATTACATCGTGCGCCTTTAAAATATCGACATCGTAAGGAACTTCCGCATGGAAAGAAATTATACATCTTCCCGGACCGTAATCGTGAATGAGCAAATCGTGAATACCCGTTATAAGTTCGGTAGAAAGCACAATTTCTCTGATTTCGTCTATAAATTCCGGGTCGGGAGTATTTCCGAGCAAAGGTGAAAGACTTTCCTTAAAAGTGCTTATACCCGTATAAAGAATAAATCCGGCTACGGCACAACCGAGCCAACCGTCGATATTCACGCCTGTTACGGCAGATATGCCCAAACCTATTAAAACTACCGAAGTAGCAATACAGTCGGTGAGAGAATCCATTGCCGTTGCCTTAAGAGCAGACGAAGAAATCTTTTTTGACATTGCCCTGTTGAAGAAAAACATCCACAGCTTTACACAGATTGAGCCGATAAGAATACATACCGACAACAAAGTAATTGCTGTGCTTTCTTCGGGATTAATAATTTTTTCAATTGACGATTTCAAAAGCTCCACACCCACAAGGATAATTGCACACGATATTCCCAAACCCGCCACATATTCATATCTGCCGTGACCGTAGGGATGTTCTTCATCGGCAGGTCTGTTGGCAAGTTTAAATCCCAAGAATGTTACAACCGAACTGCCTGCGTCTGACAGGTTATTAAACGCATCTGCCGTTACCGAAATTGAGGCGGTGAGTATCCCCGACAAAAGCTTTGCACTGAACAAAATGAGATTCAGTATTATTCCGACTACACCCGAAAAATTACCGCAAGCCGAACGCACCTGCGGATTTTTTATGTCATCATAATTTTTTATAAACTTTGAAAGCACTAAATCCAACAACTAAAAACACCACTTAACAAATAAACTACACCATATAATGGCATTAACAATAATTTAGCACAGCACATCAAAGTTAGTCAAGAGAAACAAATCCCATTGCAAAGAAATGCAACGGGATTTGATAAAATTATAAAGTTATTTTGCTTATTCAGCGTCAGCCTTAGCTTTTTCAATTATCTTTTGAGCAACATTTGCCGGAGCGTCTTCATATCTTGCAAAAGCAAATTCATAACTTCCTCTGCCTGCGTAACCTGACGAAGATAGGTTGCGAAATTATCCATCTCTGCCATAGGAACTTCGCCCTCAACAATCTGCATACCGCTGTCCTCGGCAGGAGTCATACCGAGCACTCTGCCTCTGCGCTTGTTTACTTCACCCATTACATCACCCATATTTGAGTCGGGCAATGTAACCTTAAGAGAGCCGATCGCTCAAGAAGTGTAGGAGATGCGTTTGGAATACCGTTTTTATACGCCATACTTGCGGCAGTTTTAAACGACATTTCCGAAGAGTCAACAGGATGATACGAACCGTCATAAAGTGTAGCTCTGATACCTACCATCGGATAACCTGCAAGCACACCTTTTTTAATGGAATCACGCAAACCCTTTTCTACTGCCGGGAAGAAGTTTTTAGGAACTGCGCCGCCGACAACTCTTTCTGCAAATTCAAGACCTTCGCTCTCGCAAGGCTCAAACTCAATCCAAACATCGCCGAACTGACCGTGACCGCCTGACTGCTTTTTATATCTGCCCTGTGCCGAAACTTTTTTCCTGATAGTTTCACGATATGCGATTTTCTGCTTTTTAAGAACCGCCTCTACATTGAATTTTGACTTTAACTTTGAAATTACAACATCAAGATGCTGCTCGCCCAAGCCTGAAATAAGCATTTCGTGTGTTTCGTGGTTTGTTACATATTTAATAGTAGGGTCTTCCTCGCTTAGCTTTGCAAGTCCCTGTGCTACCTTGTCTTCATCGCCCTTTGTGACAGGATAAATAGCCATTGTATATGATGATACAGGATAATCAATACCCTCAAGCACTACTTTTCTGAGCGGTGAGCAAAGTGTGTCGCCCGTTTTTACAGACGCAAGTTTTGGAATAGCACCGATGTCGCCTGCGCCTATATAATCGGTTTCAATCTGTTTTTTACCTCTTACGGTAAGAACCTTTCCTATTCTCTCCTGTGTGCCTGTTCTCATATTTACAAGCGGAGTATCGGCACTGACTTTTCCCGATACAACCTTAACATAAGAAAGTTTACCTACAAACGGGTCAACAACTGTTTTAAATACAACTGCGGCAGCCGCTGCGTTTTCGTTGACGCTGATTTCAACAGGTTCGCCGTCAACATCAACAGCAATTTCGTCACCTTTATCGGCAGCTGTAGGTGCAAGCCATACAAGACTGTTCAAAAGCTGGTCAAAAGCAAATGTATTGTGTGCGTCACCGCAGAATACAGGGCAAATTGTACCGTCTTTAACACCCTTACTTACGCCGAGTATAATTTCTTCCGGAGTAAATTCTTCACCCATAATAAACTTGTCGAGCAGCTCCTCGCTTGTTTCCGCAACAGCCTCTTTAATAGCCTCACGCAAACCCTCAAGTCTGTCGCCCATATCAGGAAGCGGAGTCTGCACTACAGAACCGTCTGTATCATATTTATAAGCCTTATAATCAAAAAGATTTACATATGTATTTGCCTGACCGTCAACAATGTACGGAACAACAACAGGACAAACAGTAGGGCCGAATGTAGCCTTTAAACTCTCAAATACACGGTAGAATCTGGCGCTTTCGTCACAAAGACCGTTTACGAAGAAAATCTTTGTAAGGCCTGCCTTGGTGGCAGCTTTAACAGCCTTTTCGGTACCGACATTTACACCGTCTTTGCCTGATACAACGATAAGCGCTGAATCGGCGGCACGCATACCCTCTGCTACACCGCCCTCAAAGTCGAACAAACCGGGAGTATCTATAATATTTATCTTGGTATTTTTCCATTCAATGGGAGCAACCGAGGTTAAAATTGAAGTCTGGCGCTTGATTTCCTCACTGTCATAATCAAGAACGGTATTACCGTCTGCAATATTACCAAGTCTTTCAGATGCCTTTGCAAGATATATCATACTCTCGGCAACAGATGTTTTACCGCATCCACCGTGACCTGCAAGGGCAATGTTTAATATTTTTTTAGCATTGTACTGTTTCAAAAGAAACACTCCTTTCGGGATATATATTCAAATCTTAAGCGTTTTCGACAATTAGTAATCAACTTACTTGTCAATTATAGCATATTTGTATAAAACTTACAATAGAAATTTGACGATAAGCTAAAAAATTAACTCCTTGCCTAATAAGACAAGGAGTTAATTGTGCAAATTGCTTATTTTATAAAATTTAAATGTTTAAAACATAAAAATCCGAAAGGTTTTTTGTGCAATTACACCAATTCAATATTACTCAAGAACTGCGCCCTGTGCACCCGATGTTACGAGTTTTGCATAACGGGCAAGGTAGCCTGTTGTAATCTTTGGCTGACGAGGTTTCCATTCGGCTTTACGCTTAGCAAACTCTTCGTCAGAAATAAGTAAATTGATAGTATTTGCGTTGATGTCGATTTCAATTGTATCGCCCTCTTCAACAAGTGCGATAGGACCGCCGACTGCTGCCTCAGGTGAAATATGACCGATTGCAGCGCCTCTTGTAGCGCCTGAAAAACGGCCGTCTGTAATAAGAGCTACACAATGACCGAGGCCGCTGCCCATAATAGCAGATGTAGGATTAAGCATTTCTCTCATGCCCGGACCACCCTTAGGACCTTCGTAACGGATAACAACAACATCACCAGGCTTAATATTGCCTGCGTGAATTGCCTCAATAGCGTCCTCCTCGCAGTCAAACACTCTTGCGCTGCCCTTGTGCTGTAACATTTCAGGAGCAACTGCACTTCTCTTTACAACACAACCGTCAGGAGCAAGGTTGCCCTTAAGAACAGCGATACCGCCTGTTGTGCTGTATGGATTTGTTACAGGACGGATAATGTCTGTGTCTTTAATCTCGCAGCCCTCAATGTTCTCTGCAACAGTCTTGCCTGTAGCTGTGATAAGGTCTGTGTTAAGGAGATTGAGTTTTGTAAGTTCGTTCATAACAGCGTAAACACCGCCTGCCTCGTTGAGGTCTTCCATATATGTATGACCTGCAGGAGCAAGGTGACAAAGGTTAGGTGTCTTTGCGCTGATTTCATTTGCAATATCAAGGTTAAGTTTAACGCCTGCCTCTTTAGCGATAGCAGGAAGGTGAAGCATTGTATTTGTTGAACAACCGAGAGCCATATCAACTGTAAGAGCATTCATAAATGCCTTTTCTGTCATAATGTCGAGCGGACGGATATTCTTTTCGAGAAGTTCCATTACCTTCATACCTGCGTGTTTAGCAAGTTTGATTCTCTCTGAATATACGGCAGGAATTGTACCGTTGCCCTGTAAACCCATACCGATAGCCTCAGTAAGGCAGTTCATACTGTTAGCTGTATACATACCTGAGCAAGAACCGCAAGACGGACAAGCCTTGTTTTCAAACTCGCAAAGCTCTTCGGCAGAAATCTTGTTTGCCGTGTAAGCGCCAACAGCCTCAAACATACTTGAAAGGCTTGTCTTTTTACCCTTTACATGACCTGCGAGCATTGGACCGCCGCTTACAAAAACGGTAGGAACATTAATTCTTGCGGCAGCCATTAAAAGGCCCGGAACATTCTTATCACAGTTAGGAACCATAACAAGAGCGTCAAATGCATGAGCCTTTGCCATAGCCTCTGTTGAGTCGGCAATAAGTTCACGGGTAACAAGCGAATACTTCATACCCTCGTGACCCATAGCAATACCGTCACAAACAGCAATTGCAGGGAAAACAATAGGAACACCGCCTGCAAGAGCAACACCCTGCTTTACAGCGTCAACAATCTTGTCTATATTCATATGTCCCGGAACAATATCGTTCTTGGAGCTGACAATACCGATAAGAGGTTTTTTCATTTCTTCTTCAGTAAGACCGAGAGCGTTCAGAAGTGAGCGCTGTGGTGCGGCATTAACGCCAACCTTAATTACATCACTTTTCATTTTATTATCCTCACTTTATAATTGTTAATAAATCAATGCAAAACCGCACCGATTTACCTCTATAAGCTTTATTCTAAACAACAGGTGTGAAAACTGTTTAGTAATATAATCTTAGCACAATAAGTGCATAAAATCAAGTTAGTAAGTAACATTTCCTGTATTTTATAAATGTATATCCGATAAATATTCGGTATGCTTTTATAATATAAAATCTTTTCACAAAAATAAAAAATACATTTTCATACTCAAACTTTGCCAATAACGAATTTTGAACAGGAAAGCAAAAGTAAGAGGTTCCAAGGTCACTGACCTTGGTCGTTTGGGGAAAGGAGATACTTAAGGGGAAAGGGCATCGAAAGCCCTTTCTCCTTAAGCGTGCTTTCTTTTGGAGCTTTTCTTTTCACGCAAAAGAAAAGCGGAATCAGCAGGCATTATAATTCACATTAAAAGCAGTTTAAAAGTAACTGACTAAAAAATGAGTCTGTTAAATTAAGTTTGAGAATATTTCTCAATCAAGCACCTGCTCCATACCGTATTTCTGAATTTTCAATCCGCATTTATCGTAAAACTTCTTGGCGGATTCGTTACATTCCCATACATTAAGGGTAAGATTATAACAGCCGTTTTTCTTGGCAACATCAAGTACATACTCATAAAGCCGTGTACCGATTTTTAGACCTCTTGAGTTTTCGGAAACACATAAATCATCAATATAAAGACTTGTGTAATTGCTTGATTTTGTGCAATGTCTTTGATAAACACAAAAGGCATATCCCAAAATTACTCCGTCATTGTCTGCAACATAAACAGGCTTTTCGTCATCCGCTAAAATTTCTTTTAATTCGTTTGTTGTATATTTTTTTGAACCCGGAATAAATAAATCAGGTCTTTTGTCCGAATGAACCTTATGCACCTGATAAAGCAATTCTTCAATCTGCAAAATATCCTTTTCTTCTGCTCTTCTTATATTCACAACTATCACTCCGAAAATTAATATTTTTGCAATAATCAACAAATTTATTATACTACTTCTTTCATAGGTGTGCAATAAATTTACCTTTTATTAAAATAATCATCTTTTGTCATTTCCATTTCGGAAACACTCCATATTTCACCGCAAAAGCAGTTTTCTTCCTTGTTTTCATTTTCAATTTCTTTAAATCCGACGGATTTATAACAATGATAAGCCGCAAGATTATTATCAAAAACTCCGAGAGTAATTTTATTGACTTTCAATATTTCAAACGAATACTTCAGCGCAAGATTGAGCATTTCCTTTCCGTATCCCAATCCTCTTTTACGAATCGTCCGTAATTACAAATCCAAAGCGTAATATTGTTCGTTCTTTATCTGTAAATCTTAAATGAGATGACCTGCGACAGTGTTGTTATCAATTAATGTCATAGGGTAAAAATTATCCTCATCAATGCAGTCGCCGTTATTATCACAGTATTTTCTGTTCATATCTTCGGCGGTAATCGGATATGCCTGCCACCTGTCAGAACACCACTTTCTGAAAGCAACTTCGTCTTTGTTCCACTTCACAATAAATTTTGCGTCACATTTTTTGTACGGTCTTAGCCTTAGTTTTTGTAAATCAATTTTTGTCTGCATAGTTGCATCCTCCGCTAAAATAAATTCAACATTCAGACAAAAAGAAAAAGCCCCAAGCCAAAAAGCTTAGGGCGAATAAAATCCGTGGTACCACCTAAATTCAGAAATACAGTTTCTGCACTTAAACAATGCGGGATAATCAAATTATCCGATATTGCCTCCCTTATAACGGTGGGAACTGCCGTTGAAGCCTACTGAAAATAACTTTGTTCGGTTCAAAGCTTAAAGGCTACCTTCCTTACTTCCGCCACGGGAATTTTCACCGACCATTCCCTCTCTGCAGAGTCAAAAAGTAAGTACTCCTCCTTATCAATGCTTTTGTCTAAATATTATCAGTATATTAACATTGCAAAAATAATATGTCAATACATTTTTTCAATTTTCGTAAAAATTCAGAATATCTTTGTAAATATCCGATTTATTTTTCTCGTTAAGAATTTCGTGACGATTGTTTTTATACAGTTTTTGGCTGATGTTTGCATAGCCGAGTTCTTTTAAGAAAACTATAAGTGCGTTAAATTTCTTTTTTGACTGAATAACAGGGTCATTTTCACCTGCTATTACAAAAATCGGTAATCTTTTATTATAAACTTCCCAATCATCCGAATCAAATGCGCTTAATTGCAGTTTAAACAGATTTATAAAACCGTTTGTGGTAAACACAAAACCGCAAAGCTCGTCCTCGTTATACGCTCTGACATTGTCTTTATTTTCCGTTATCCAAGAATTAGGTTCGGCATTCTTTTCGTTGTATCCGATAAAAGTTCCGTTGTTCAGCAATTTATTGGGCGCCTGCTCTTTGTAAAAAGGTTTTAAAATTTTTGAAAGAAAAAGCCCGAAACCTGCATTGCCGTTATGGGTAGGCGGGCCGCAAAGAACGATTTTGTCAATTTCCTTTTCATACTTTTTCATATAATTTCGTGCAACAAGTGTGCCCATACTGTGGCTGAAAATATATAACGGCAGATTCGGATAATTTTTCTTTATATATTCGGTTACAGCGTGCATATCGTCTATAACGGCACGGATGTCCTCTGTATAAAAATTGCCGAATTCTCCCTCGTTTATCACACTTGCGCCGTGACCTCTGTGGTCGTGAATAACGCATACATAGCCGTTATCATTAAGGTAATTCATAAATTCAAAATATCGTTCTTTATGCTCGCACATTCCGTGTGAAAACTGAACTATAGCCTTTGGCTGTGTTTTCGTTTCTGAAACAGCAACTTCGAGCATTAAATTGTCAAACGGAGATTTTATTTTTTCAATTCTCATTTACAAATTCCTTTCCGCATAGATAAATTTTACATAGTATAAACTCTTGACCGCAAAAATCAAGAGGTTTATGGGAAAATTTTTATTATTTAGAACACGAATATACAAAAGATTATATTTGTTTATTTATATATCATTTTCAAAAAGATTGCTGTGTTTTTTGAAAAATTCATAGTAAATCTTTGTATTTTCAAGTTCCCACCAATCTTTTACTTCAACCGGGTTTGAGTCGAGGTCATAAATTGCATTGTCCATAGCAAGCAAAAACGGCGAGTGTGTGGCAATTATCAATTGACAGCCGCAATATCGGGTCAGTTCTTCAAGCATTTTTACAAGTTTTAACTGCATTTTTGCCGACATACTGTTTTCGGGTTCGTCAAGGCAATACAACTTGTCATTTTTCAGCTTTGTTTTAAAGTATTTCAGAGCAGTTTCTCCGTTGCTGAAAAGTTCGGTTTCCTTGCCCGCAGTTTTTTCAATAAACTTTCTGCGTGACACCGATTTCCTGCGTGACATAACCTGCATTTTAAACTGCTCGTAATCGTCCATTCCGCTGAACCTTATACTTTTGCCATACTTTAAAGCACCGTACTCATCACGGGCAATGTCCTTTTTCTCGGAAATTTCGTCATTATTTGTACGAATAGTGAGCATATAATCAAAAATATCATCGCTTGTTATAATACGACTGCCGTCAGGTATTTTGTGCTTGAACCCCTCATCATCGTAGCCGAGAGAATACTCACAATTTTTTACATATTCATCAAATAATTCGCTTGAATTAAACGGAGCGATGCGGTTTAGCTCAAGTTTTTGAGCAATAAGATTTAAAAGTGTGCTTTTTCCCGAACCGTTGCCGCCGTAAAAAATTGTTACATTTTTAAATGAAATCTCATAAAGTTCACGATTTCCGAACATTCTGCACGGGTATGTGTTATCTATATAACCGTAAATGCCGCCGTTGTGCGCACACTGTTTTTGAATCATCGGTTCTTCAAAATCAATCGGTAATGTAAAAGTGTCCAAATACATCAAAAGTCACCTGCCGTTCGTAATTTATATGTTTTAATAATAACATATAAGGTATACAAAAAACAGTACTGTGCAAAAATTTTCTTTCAAATACAAACAGCTTCTTGAGAAATACATAATACATATCTCAAAAAGCTGTTTTTTAGTAAAATTATTAACTTAATTCATTTCCGTCGGAATCAAGAAAAACATACTGTGACGGAATTGACGGATAATAAAACACATAAGGAACTTCTTTTACTTTTTCTTCATAAATACCGTTTTCCCCTGTAATTTTAACCGACGCACAATCGGAATTATTTACTACAAATGAATATCCGCCGTTCCAATTAAGGATTGCGATATTATCCGTTTCGCCATTCATAGGTTTATAAGTTCTGACAAACGAATATTTATCGTCGCCTTTTACTTCTACTTCCATCGGGAGATAATAATGTGCCTGATATTCATTGCCTGAAATAAACCAAGCCAAAGCCTTATTATCGGCAACACTCATTCCAGCATATTGTATATCCGTTGTTTCAAAATCCGAAACAGGCATTTCCTTTCGGGCTTTTTCTGTAAGTTCATCTGTTCCGTTATATATCTTTGTACAGCCCGTAAGACTTACGCAAAACAAAACCGTTAAAATCAAAACCGGTTTCCGATATTTTTTGTTTTTCATACAATATGTACTCATTTCCATATCCCCATTCATATAATTTGAATTTATTAAACTATTTTCATATATAAAAGAGGATACGGATTTCCCTCTTCATCATAATCGGTTCTTTTATATGTTACAAATTCCATATGTTTATAAAATCCTACCGACTGCGGATTTTGTTCATTGGCGGTAACTTCTTTTATACCGAATTTTTCAATACCGTATTTCAAAAGTTGCTTGCCAATACCTTTTCCTCTTTCCGCCGAACAAATAAACAACATTTCAAGCCTATTGTTTTCAGTCCCCATAAATGCGATAATTTTATTAAATTCATTTTCCGCAATAATTAAATGCTCAACCTTACTCAAAGCCTGTGAAACATATTTTTTAATTTGCTTTTACCTCTGTATCAGATAAAAAATGATGCATAGCTCGAACAGAGTTTTCCAAAATATTTAACAGATTTTCCGATAACTGCGGTGTTCTTTCAGCCGCTTCATATATCTTCATATCAATGTCCTTATTTAATTTATTGTTTTTATATTATAACATTTGATATGTTAAAGTCAATTCAAATAAAAAGCCCTTTGAGAAAAGATTTCTCCTCGCTCAAAGGGCAAGTTGAAAAACTGGAATTTGTAATTACATTTCATACATATTGGCATTCTTTACAATCACTCTATCTCCTTTTTCTAATTGTTCCTTAGAAACTCCTCTTAACCCAAGTCCAACATGTTCTGTTTTATATCCACAACCATTTGATTTTCGTTCTTTTGTATGTATATCGATGGTAGTAATTATAGTCTCTAATACACCTCCATTTGTTTTATAAACACACGCATTTTCTCCTTCTCTACACATTC